>JADHEF010000123.1_pt1 | contig 90398 bp, 102 predicted proteins | sample 8952391 | NCBI WGS metagenome assembly JADHEF01 (sample SAMN16124439, study PRJNA663245) | bioreactor sludge metagenome | isolation source: sludge (nitrite) | place: India:Bengaluru | collected 2019-02-28
TGCAAAACAGATAGCCGCTTAACCCGTTGGACTCTACGGTTGACGACCTACCTCAACACGCCTGCCAACCAAGGTTGCCCAAAAGTTCTTTCCGGACAAGATCGACCGCACGCATGTAAAGACAGCCAGGCAATTTTTCCTGAATCTGCTCGTCGGTCAGGTCTTCCAACAGTTTCAGCGTCGTGATTCCGCCCTCAAGGACGAACAATGTTGGCTTGTTGTGGTGCTGCCTCGGCCAACGATCGCTCGCTTGCCCCTTGAAGTCTTCGTGGGTGTACTGGTAGATCACCTGCAGTTGCTGTTGCCGGCAATCGATCGCGGCATCCGATTGACTGCTGATCTGCTGTTGCTTCATGGTGCGACTCCTGTTTCAGTTGGCGACACCATACCCTTTCGGGAGGGTGTCCCGATTGGGGGTTCTCGTCAGATAACGAGAGTGGCAGCTTATGACGCAAAGCCGTACGCGTTCTCGGTCACCCGAAGAAATCTTCCATAAGCTTTTCGGAGGAGCCGTCGAGGCCGCTCTGAAAAACTCCCCGGCATGCCAGGGAGAAAGGTTGATGCCTACAACCGCATCAGGATCGTGCAAGTTCAAAACACGGGATTGCTGCTTCGATGAAATCAGCGTCTCGGTTAATGCGAGCTGCCTTTTCCCTCAACTCAGCGACCGACTCGCGCAGTGATTTCGCTGCAGACCGACCGCGCTCCAAACGAACATCCATGCTCCTTTGCGGAGTTTCGATGACCGCATAAGCCGCCGTTGCCAGAACGACCGTGCGCGTTTTCAGTTCTCCTTGAACAGAAGTTTCGATCGCTTGCGCCTTAACTCGAACGGCATCGGTCCAACGACGCCAATCAGCGTCAGAGAAATCAACCGTCCGGACGTCAGCGACAAAACCAGCATCAACTTCGTTGGCCAGCGCCAAGATCTGCTCCAGCGTAAGCGCTTCGTTCAGTCGGTGAATTGCGTCCTGAAGCGTCATCTGTTGCAGCATCCCTGGCGCTTCGGAACCAAGATCGTCTCCGAGACACCAACCATCGGAGGCCGATTCCAGCATGAACTTTCGTCCTGCATAGAAAACAACCGCACCCGTTACCGGCTTATTCCAATGGGCGGCGATTGTGGCTTCGTCTACCGCCGAGAGCTTTACCTGCCCGGTTGCGCTGACAGAACACATACCCTCAAGCTTGTCCCCATTCGAGAAATTGACCTCGAACCGGCACTCGCCAGACTTCCGATCTACGTCGTCAGCGCATTTGTCCGCACCGAGTCCGTATTTCGCCCAAAGATGATTGCGTATCCGATTCATTGCCACATTGAGTCGGGCAACTCGAATGTTCTCGGGCGAAGACTGCTGTTGAGCAATCGCCTCACCAAGCGCGGCTTGAAAGGCCGAATCTTGTTCCAGCATGCGTGCTTCCGCTCGCAGCCTGGCGTATTCAGCAATCGTCTCGGCACAACTCGCCGGCAAAGGGATGTCAGCCTCGATTTCTTGATGGTTGACCTTTGCGGTACCGAACTGAGCTTCTGCTACATGGTTCATCATGCATCTCCAATGAAAATTGCGAGATACCTGGCCCCTTTCGGGACGGCATCCCGAAGGGAAATCGTCTTGCGACGAACGTAGCGGCTTATAACGCAAAGCCGTAGGCGCTTCTCAGTCACCCGAGAAAACCTGAACCCCGCATGTTCGCAAGGTAAGATTGGGCTTCGAGGCGATATTGCCTCTCTTTTTTGGAGCCTCAGAACATGAACAAGTCGGAACTCATCGAAGCGCTTGCCGCCGGCGCGGACATCTCCAAGTCGGCCGCGACGCGCGCCCTCGACACGCTTGTCGATACCATCACCACAACGGTCGCTGCCGGTGACTCCGTGACTCTCGTCGGTTTCGGTACTTTCAAGCCCGCCCAGCGCGCCGCCCGTGAAGGCAAGAACCCGAAGACCGGCGAGAAGATCAGCATCCCGGCGGCCACCGTGCCGAAGTTTTCCGCCGGCGCCAGCTTCAAGACCGCCGTCGCAACGGCGAAGACATCCAAGAAAAAGTAGTTCATGACTCAGCTTTCCGAACGGTCCTTGGCGGCCGTTTGGAAAACTCCCCAGGCAAGCCGGGGAGAAAAGTGAAAGACGTTCTGATCAAGCAACGGCCCTCTTTACAACGCTGACGTCGTTAAACACATCCAGCCAATCCACTCCTTTCCTGCTTTCAGAGAGATCGCCCGGCGGTATTTCGACACCAGCCTGGATACCGCATTGCCACAAGCGTTCTGCCAACAAACGAGCTGCTTCCTGCCCATGTCCTTCCGGGTGGTATTTGCTCGGACTATCCTTGTCAGCGTAGATCGTGACGCGCTTGATACCTGGCGGAGGAACGAACTGCGCCATCAGCCCCGCAGTGACCGTCGCCCAGCAAGGAACTCCGAACATCTCCGTTACAGCAAGAGACGTCTCGATTCCTTCCGCAACCGCGAGATGATCTGCAACCGGGAACAACCGAATAGCCGAACCTTGCAGCGGGCGTGTGCTCGCGTGCGGGCATAGCTTCTTCGGCGATTCGACGGGCGCTTTACGGCCATCGTTCGTCAGAAACGTGCGGTGGATTGTGACGGGAGAACCATCGGGCGCCATCACACAGGCCATGAGTCCGGGGAAATGCCCGACCAATACGCCCTTCTCGTAATACGCCATCGACGGATGAAACCTCACGCTCTGGAGATTCCGAGGAATCTTCAGTCCGCGACCGACCAGATACATCCAGGCCGCACGCGCATCAGCACTCCTCATGGAAATGCCACCTGACCAAAGTGCCACGAGACGATGCCGGATGGCAGCATCTTCGCGGGCTGTGTCACGCCTGCGCACTTCACGATGAACCGGCTGTAGCTCCGGCTTTTCGCCGAGAACTAAACGGCCAATTTCGGACAGTGAATCCTTGAACGTCCAGTCATTCACAGCCCCGATCAGCGCAATTCCATCGGGCCAGTTACCACACGTACAAACGCCACCACCGGAATCGACAACATCGCGGTACACGCGAAAATCGCCGGCGCCGCCATGCATCGGGCAATCGATATGAACCAAACCAGGATGATCCAAGGCTGGTGATATCGATGGCGCCAGAGATCCAATGATGCGATCCCACATACCGGCGGCTTTTGCTTTTACTTCCTTCTTGCAGATATCCGAGAATCGGAGTCCCGACATGGTGTTTCCTTCACAAGAAAAAGGACACCATGTCCCTGTCGGGAGAAGGTGCCCGGCCAGGGAAAATCGTCACAAGGACGAAACAGCAGCTCATAACGCAGAGCCGTAAGCGTTTTTCGGTCACCCGAAGAAAACCTGTTGAAGCTTTTCACAGCAGCCTCGAGGGAAGCCACTCTGAAAAACTCCCCAACCGAAGTCAGGGAGAAAGCACTGGAAAACAAGTCATGCTGCGGCCATTGGCATAGAGGCCCGAGATACCCTATCCAGCCAGGCCAAACCTTCGGCCCAGGCTGATGTCGTGGATAGCCAATCAAGGACACCCGGATCTTCGATCCAGTACCCCTGTTTCACCATTTCCTGAACTGCTTCATCCAGCGTTTTGTAACACTGATGCCCGGAGAAGCTGCGCAGATCGAAGAACTGGATGCGCATCCCGTCGCCAGAGGCATCGGGCAATACAAACGCCCAACGATCCGGATCCGAGTGGTGCCGATACTCAACGCCTGACGGGTCCCCACAGTGCTTGGTCATGATCCTGACGTAGGCGATCTGTACGGGACGTGCCGATTTGCGAAGACGCTTGGAGAGTTCGGCACCTATGCAGAGCTGAGAGCGATCCTTCAAGAGCATCCAGCTGCGAGTCATGTAGGTCATTTCCGCTCTCCTCAAAACCGTGAGCGAAACACTGCTGACCGTGCAGCACCTTCAATAGCCAACTGACTGCCTACCGCACCTGCAACGGACTCCAGAGCGGCACTGGCGATGGTGTTCCCGAAACTGGCCTGCTCAGCAAGAAGAGCCTGCTGGCGAGCCTCAATCGAGTTGTATTTCGCGTAGGTCAGAGCCAGTCGGTTGACTACATCCGCTCGCATGCCGTCGCGCTGATCTTCAGGATACTGGGCAAGAATCTGCTCAGCGGCACTGTTGACTTCGCGCTCCTCACGGGCGGCGCGTTCTTCAGCGCTTTCCTTCGGGACAACTGCATCCTTTACAGCGGACACAGCGGCTCGACCTGCAGAACTAAGTAACTGCCCACTGAGATCTACCAGGATGCCGGTCAGAAGATCGGCACGGGCTGGGGCGCTCAATGACACGAGCAGGGCAAACATAAGGGACAACGTGATACGTGATTTCATGGTGTTACTCCTTCAATGAAAAAGGACACCATGTTCCCTGTCGGGAATAGGTGCCCGATCAGGGATTCGTCACAAGGACGATGAGAGCGGCTCATAACGCAGGGCCGTAGGCGTTTTTCGGTCACCCGAAGAAACCAGAAAACTCACTTGCAAGACTGCAGAGGTTTTTTTTACGCCACAGCATGCCGTAAAAAAAACCCCCGAAGAGGTTAAAAAGCCGATAGACGGCGGCTCTTGTTGCGAAGATACGCAGCAAGAAGCGCGGCTAACGGCAAGCCGAAGGGCAGTACGATGGCCACGAGAGCCAAGGCGATTTTCTGATGCGGTTTCATCATGGTGTTCTCCTAATGAAAGGGGCACCACGTTCCCTATAGGGACGGGGCCCCAAAGGGATTGGTCAGAAGCGCCTCGATCGCAAACTCGCACGCTTACAACTTTCTGCAACCAGGCAAATACCTACCGCGAGTATGAAACCGATGAACAGAAACCCGCTCGACTCAAATACATCAGCGATGTCGAATGAGAAGTGCCACGCGGCAATACCGATAACCGCAACAACCAACAGCTTGAACATTTGAAGATGCCTCCGGAGAAGGGGGCACTTGTCCCTGTCGGGGCATGTGCCCGACTAGGGAAATCGTCAGATGACGAAGGAGCAGATTCAATAACGTCTGAATCCGTAAGGGACGAGCTGAAACTCAGCCAAGAAAAGAGTCTTGTTTATCCAGCCAGTGAGGCTACATAAAGAAGACCCCTCGAAAAATCCGAAAAGGTCTTAATGCCAGAAGATCAGCGGCGGTGATTTGCTGTCATGGAGCGAGTTCTTCGATACGCGGTAAGCGCATCTGAAACTTTGGCACCAATGAATCCAAGGACGAAACCGATGAGTGCAATCTTTCCGGAGAGCAGGATCTGCTCTAAGGAACGACCGGCAACCATCAATGCGATACCGAGGGCAACAGTCCAGCTGATAAGAGCTACTTTCATCACAGTGTCTCCAAAAAGAAGGACACCGTGGTCCCTGTCGGGATGGCGTCCCGAGGGGAAGTAACGCTGGAGCGGAATAATCCCGGGGGATTATTCACGCTTGAGTCCAGCGGAGATCAACTTCTGTAGAGTCGATCAGGATCCATTCTTGATATGCACAGTACATATCTTCAAGGCGAGCAAAGATGCCAGCCAAATGAACCTGCGCCAGTAAAGGAGCAGCCAAATAGAAAAACTTTGGGGAGTCCGATGCAGATGCATCGAAAAAATCTAATACCGAAGTATCAGAGAGATGACCTGAAAAACATGCCAAGGACAGGTCAAAAATTGGCCTACAACCGAAGGCCAGAGTCCGGAAGACGGAAGCTTTAAAAAAGCATCGCGACCGAAAAAGCGGGTTTGATATCGAAAGAGCCTTAAAGAAGACTCGAAAACCCGTAAAACGCCAGTGAATGCACCGGAACAGAAGAATCGGTGAGCGTACATCTGCTCTTACCCAGCATCGTAATTATTTCCTATTCGAAATGCAAGCCCTCGCGGCACCAGAAACACCCGCCCGCAACGCTTTGACCGAGCAGCCGAGCTTGCAGCGAGTCCATTAAGGACAGGCATGTTGGTTGCCGGGACCGGGGCGAATTTTTTCGGAAAAAGGGAGTGCCAGTTCATAAGCTGGCGGCATGAATACGACCACCTACATCCACGCCGAAATGAGGCATCTGGAAAGCACCGCCCACCTGGCGATCGACCGGATACATCGAAGCCAGAACATTTCCCAGGTCATCCAGGGAATGGCTCTTTCTATCCCGCCCGTCTTACGCGGTCTGCGGCACCTCTCACCTGCAGTCAGGAGAGTCCGGAGCGAAGCTCACCGGCGCGCCGAGAGCATCGTCCGGACCCAAGTGGCCACGCTCGGTGAAATCCGTGACGAAACCGAGTTCGTCCAGAAGCGGGGAGCCTTCCTCAAGGAGTGGATCCTCCTCAACGGCCGCTTCCCGCGGCTGGCCACTTACGTAAGGGTCGAGAGCGACCGACGACTCGCACAGATCCGCACCTCTCATCTCAACTCACGGCGCGATGCGCCATCCACTCTCTAGGAATCATCATGGCAACTGTTATCCAGGCCTTCATTCTCGTCGCTACCGAGGACCCCAGCGAAGCGAAAAACGCTGTCTATGCCGCGCTCAATGGCGCCGTATTCGAGAGCGACAACCCAGTGCTCGATTTTGCGATTGGCGTCGAGCAGATGCTCCCGGTACCCGATCCCGAGACGTACACGGACGGCGCCTTCGTCAGCATGGTCCCGGCCGCGGCTTTCCTTCACGCCGCCAATTCCACTCTGCTGCCGTGCTGAGGACAAAGCCATCCGCAGTTAAGTGCCATTGCGAAGAAAAAACAGAAATCAGATACGCGGATAAATAGACTCGGGTCATGCTTACTGAAACCACCAAACAGGAAATACGCGAGAAGCTTGCTGCGATTTCCGTTGCCATGCCCAACTTTCGGTCCCGCCCGGCTCAACGCGTCATGATTGCCGAGGTGGCCAAGACGTTGTCGTGCTGCCCCGATCCCGGGCCCAACGCGGGAACGCCAACCCCTGGCACCACCATCTGCGTTTTCCAAGGCGGAACCGGAACCGGGAAAAGCTTGGCGTACTCGCTTGCGGGGATGATCATGGCAAAACTAAAGGGCAAGAAGCTGATCATCAGCAGTTCGACCATCGCCCTTCAGGAACAGTTAACCACGCGCGACCTGCCCTTTTTCACGGCGGCCGCCGGCATCGACGCGAAGATCGAGCTCGCCAAAGGCAGGACGCGTTACGTTTGCGCCTACCGGCTGAATCAAGTGATCGGCGATATGCAACAGATCGCCATGTTCTCGCGAGAACAGCGCGCTCGAGGTGAGGTCGATGAGGATGCGGTCCGCCAGGAGATCGAGGCGATGGCGGCGGACTTCGTCGCAGGCAAATGGGATGGTGATCGCGACACCCGTCCGGCTGTGACAGACGAGGTCTGGAAAAGCGTAACTACCGATCGGCACGGGTGCTTGAACAGGTCGTGCTCTCACTTCAAGAACTGCGCCCAGATGCAGGCCCGAAAGCGCCTCAAAGAGGCATCGGTGATCGTCGCGAATCATGACCTGCTGCTTGCCGACCTGGCCATGGGCGGAGGGAAGATCCTCCCGGCGCCGAATGAGTCCTTCTACATCATTGACGAGGCCCACAATCTTCCTGAGAAAGCGGTGTCGTCCTTTGCCTCGAGCCACTTCGTCAACGCCGAACGCCGTTCGGCAGAGAAACTGGCGGGACTGTCAGCCTCGATCGTTGATTTGCTTGGCGGGGCCTACAAGGACTTCGCCGATCGCATTGGCGATGAAGCGACGCGGCTTGAAGAGAACCTTCGAGATGCCTACAGCTACTTCTCCGGACTCTCCCAGCTGACCCCAACGACGGAATGCCCGCGGCCGACGCTGGAGTTCGAGCAGTCATGCCTGCCCGAGGAGTTTTTTGAGATCGGCGAGAATATCCAGAGCTTGTCAAACAGCCTGCAAGGTCATCTTGAGAATTGCCAGCAGGGCGTCAATGATCTGCTGAACGCCGACCGCTCAAAACACGCCTTGTGCGAGAAACTGCTGGCCGACATCGGGTTTTACCTGGGACGACTGGACGAGGTCCACACCACGTGGGCGCTCTTTCTCGAGGTTCCTGCTAGCGAGTCCGCGCCACCGGTCGCCAAGTGGATCCAGGCGGTCAAGTTCAAGAACAGCGTGGACTATCAGCTCAATGCGAGTCCTGTGGTCGCCGCCGGCTACCTCAAGAAACTGCTGTGGGAGAAGGCGGCCGGGTGCGTCCTGACCTCAGCAACGATGACGACCTTGGGTACCTTCGACGACTTCCTTCGCCGTACCGGCCTCACCTCCTACAACGTCCCCACCTTCGACCTCCCGTCGCCTTTCGACTATGCCAAGTCCGGCACCCTCTTCATTCCAAAGATGCCCTCGCCGAAGAACTATGAGGCCCATACGCTGGCCGTTACCGATCGTCTGGTTACCGATATCAGCCTTCAGGAAAAGGAAGGCATGCTGGTGCTCTTCTCGAGCCGCCGCCAGATGGAGGACGTCGCGGGAAGGCTGCCGGAGATCTTGCGCGCCCGGGTGCTTGTTCAGGGCGAGCAATCCAAGACCGAAATCATCAACGTCCATCAAGCCCGGATCGATGCCGGCCAGCCGTCAGTAATCTTCGGCCTGCAGTCATTCTCAGAAGGTGTCGATCTGCGCGGCATCTACTGCACCCAAGTGGTGATCACCAAATTGCCGTTCGCCGTACCAGACAGCCCTGTGCTTCGAACGTTATCCGAGTGGATAGAACGGCGCGGAGGCAATCCGTTCATGGAGATCAGCGTGCCGGATACCGCCAGACGTCTGGAGCAGGCACTGGGCCGGCTGATCAGAACGGAGACCGACTCAGGGCAGATCGTCATTACCGATCCTCGTCTCTGGGAGTCCCGGTATGGACGCGCGATCCTTCGCGGGCTGCCGCCATTTCGCGTCGTCGCAATGGGCAAGGAGGTCAGCGTATGAGCCTCGAGTACCCCGTCAGCTGGCGACTCCGGCAGTGCATGCAGGCGGCCGGAATCACTTCGGTGACCGAACTGCACGAAAAAATCAGAAAACTCGATCCAGATTCTGTGAAATACGCCCAGTTGGCAAGAATGATTGATTCACCACCGGCGCGCCTCAACCTGAAGACGCTGACCCTACTGACCGTAGTTCTCGGTTGCCGGGTCAGCGACATCCTGGATGCAGGCCCGGAAACTCAGCTGGAAAGGAGCTGAACCATGCATATAAAGCTGATCAACCCCAGCTTGCTCGCTGTTGCCGTCATGCCCACAAAGCATGATCGCCAGTGCTTACGTGGAAAGGAAAAAAAACATGAGCTTTCTGGATGAATTTTTCGGTGCCCCGTCGCACCAACAGGATACCGCCGGCCCGCCGTACATGGAGCCGATGAATCGGCGTGACTACGCGGCCGCCGTCCCGCTGCTGAAGAAGGCGATGCAGAACAACGACGCGCGCGCCATGGGACTGATGGCCGCCATGACTGCACTTGGCCGCGGTGTGGAACGAGATCCGGTCGACGCCTGCTGCTGGTTCCGCCAGGCCGCCGTTCGTGGCCACGTTCCGTCACAGGCGGCGCTGGGTATGTGCCTGGCTGCCGGACTGGGGACGCCGTGCGATCGAAAGGAAGCTGCGTACTGGCTGTATCGCGCCGGCGTTTCCGGTAATCGGCAAGCCATCGAGGTGCTCGGCGAACTCGCTTACCAGGATCACTCGATCGTCGGCCCGCACTTCTCGGAAGACGATCTCTGTCGGCTTGTGCTCGGGTTGCGCAAGAGCGCGCCCAAGGCGACCAACACACCGGTCGTCTCCCGCCGGTTACACTAGACGAGGAGGCACGAATGAACGCATCGAATCTTGGAGAGTTATTTCAGCTCGCGGTCGGGGCTGTGATGGGCACCGCCGTGTCGATCAACCTGAGTCGTTTCGGGATTTCCCTCATGGACCCGGAAACTCGGTGGAAGGCGGCCGGCATTATCGGCGTCTTCCTGTTCTCGTTCCTCTCCTTAACGGACTTGTTGCTCAGTTAAGGCGGGGCTGTCCTTGCCGCAGCGGCAGTGACCGGCCTCCCCTTTACCGTCCATCCCGAATCGGCACTGTCCGAGCCTGACGCATTTCTGGCTGCAGAAGACCCACGAAGAACGGCAGTCCAGCAGGCCGTAGAACACAATCATCACGAATGGCGGGCCAATGAAGAGCGCGTCCGTCAGGCATGCGCCGCCCAGTTGCCAGACTTTCCCATCCGCCGCAGGCGTCAGCAACGCAACGCCGATGTCCGTCAGGAGCAGCGACAGCGTCGCCACCAACCCGAAGCGTGGCCACGGCCATCCGGTCAACGGCTTGCCTCCCGCCACCCGCCAACAAGCATACCCAGCCAGGAAGAGCATGAAGGGCGCAAGCAAGGCGTAGCCGGGCAGCCCCTTGGCGGCTCCGTCTGTGACGAGGCCCGTATTCAGTACAGCCACCTGAAGCGCGACGACGCCGGCCACGATCAGCGGGTCGATCCACCCGAGCGACCGCCGGCGCACGCAAAGCACCAGGCATGTCAGCAGGTAGACAGGAATCGCCAACAGCGACGGAATCGAGCGGGAGGTAATCGCCAGATCGCCCTGCAGGAACAAAATCAGCGGAGGTGCTTCACAAAATCCCATGCGGACATTATGCCTGAGCGAGTGGAGCAGCCGGACCTTTGAGGACGGGGAAAAATCCGGCACTTCGTCGTTCGCGGATAAATAGATTTTCCAAAACCGGGTATGCCGACTGCGTAGCATTCATAGGGACCTCACCGAACACAACGGAGACCCCGCAATGGATGCATGGCAGTTCTACCCAACCCCCAAAGCTCTCGCCGAACGCGCTTGGGCGCTCTTCAAGAACCGCAACTTTACCCGCGTGCTCGAACCGTCGGCGGGCGACGGGGCCTTGGCCGACGCCCGCCCGTGGAACGATGATCGCTACTATCGGACTCGACCGATCATCGATTGCTGCGAGATCGACGTCACCAAGCACGCCACCCTCCGCGGCAAGGGTTATAACGTGGTTGGTCTGGACTTCCTGCAGTTCGGAAACGCCTCGATCTATTCGAATGTCATTCTTAATCCCCCCTTCTCGAATGGCGCCGCGCACGTGCTTAAGGCCTACGATGCGATTTGGGATGGCGAAATTGTCGCGATCCTCAATGCCGACAGCGTGCGCAACCCATTCTCACGCGAGCGCCAGCGGCTCGTCGATCTGATCGAGCAGTTCGGCAGCTACGAGATCATCGAAGGCGCATTCGCGGTGCCGGACGCGGACCGGAAGACCGACGTCGATGTCGCGCTCGTCTATCTGAAGAAAACCGCCAATGTGACATCGGATATCGTCGGGGACCTGATCGGCGATCTGCGTGAAGACGCCGAACGCGGCGCTGGCCTCGCCGGCGATTACGCGCCGGAACAAGCCGTAGCCCTGCCGAACTCCTTCATCGAAAACTCCGTGATCACGCTCAATGCGGCCGTCTCTGCGATGCGGGACTCGGTCCGTTCCGAGGCACGCGCCCGTCACTACGCCGCCATGCTGGGCGACACGATGGCGGTTCATTGCGGCGCTCAAGGGTCATCGCGCGCGGATTTCACGACGGACTGGGTGAAATCCGAACTCGGCCAGCGCTACGACGAGCTAAAAGATCGCGCGTGGGCCAACCTGTTGCGATCGTCTGATGTGACATCACGGCTTTCGTCGGCGGCCCAAAAGCGCCTCGAATCGGAGTTCGACCAGATCAAGAAGCTGGAGTACACGGTGATGAACGTGCGCGGATTTCTTTGCGGGCTTATGGACTCCCAGAGCCAAATTCAGGAAGACATGATTTGTGACGTGTTCGATCTCATCGGGAAATATCACTGGGATAACGTCACGCTGGCTATGGGCTGGAAATCGAATTCGAAGCATCGGACCCTTGCGATGAAGGTGAAAACCACCCGGTTCATCCTGCCGGGTCATGGAACTGAATCTTGGCAGTCCGGACTGTCGTGGGACAGCGAACGGCTGTTGTCCGACTTCGACAAAGCTTTCGCGATCTTGGAGGGGGTTCCGCAGCCAGAAATCTCGCTGGTGTCCATGTTCCGGAACAACTTCAAGGCGCTTTGCGACGGAAAGCGCATCTACGGCTCGCACTTCTCCGTCAGATATTGGCCGGGTAAGTAAGTGTTAGCGTGTAAAGACAAACAAGTTAGATAAGTAGAATAATGGTCGCGTAAGTTATATTATGCATATCGTGGACATATCGGCGGGGTGATGGGGTCGAGTAGCCGGGTCTGTGTAACAGACGAGTAGCGGCGGCGTGTAGCGCCGCCTCCCGCGCCATGGAACGAGAGGATGTGTATGGGTAGGGTGAGTCAGGCTGAGTTGGAACGACTTCGGGGCATGGATGTCGCGGCGATCCTGCCGCGCATCGCCGAGCATGTGAAGGCCGACCATACCTTCGTGCCAATCAAGGATCAAGCAAGCGCGCGGTGGCATGTCACCGCCAGAGGCCGGGAGTACGAGTTGTTGTCCCTTGGACATAAATTCTACGACACTCGCCAGAAGCGAGGTGGTGGTGGCGCAATCGACTTGGTCATGCACCTGTTTCAGATCGACTTCAAGAGTGCTGTGGCTGTTCTTTTGGAGGTGTTGTGATCTGGTGTTTCTGCGCGCCGAAATGTCGATTGATGAAAGGCGCGACATCCTGATGGCAAATCTAGAATACATCGACTACATTCCGCATCGGCCAGATGTCGTTGGTCAATCGGTCAATTGGGTCGCGGACACCGCAGCCCGCACCTTTGTCCGGATGCCGCAAATTTTCTGGAATGACGGCAACCCGTGGAGCGAAGTCAACCTGTGGGCGCTGGAAATGTGGCGCGGCCGAGGCGTGAAGTCAAAGTCGATTCTTAGTCTGATGGAGCATCTGCACAAGTACGCCAACTGGCTAGAGCAGGAGAAGATTGACTGGCGGCATTTCCCCCAGAGCAAGGCCGAACGGGTGCTGGTGCGCTACCGTGGCGCGCTTATCGAGGCCCGCGATCACGGGGCGCTGAGTCCTTCAACGACTACAGCGCGCATGCGGACGGTGATCCGATTCTATCGCTATGCCTCCGGCCATAACTTCATCAGCCGCGATGCACCCAAGTGGCAGGACAAGATTGTAGTGTTGCGCTACTTCGATACGGTCGGGTTCGAGCGCACCATGCAACGGATTACGACAGACATTTCGATCCCCAATCGCGCCCGGCCAGGCATGAAGCTGGAGGATGGCTTGCTACCCCTCGCCGAACAGCACATGACCGAACTGTTACGCTTCGCCAAGGAAAGCGCTTCAGAGGAGTTGTACCTCATGCTCCTGATCGGCTGCTTCACGGGCGCTCGGATTGGGACGATCACGACCCTGCGTGCGCCCGCCCTAGAGCAGGCGCTGCGCGACCCGAAAGTTCCTGGGATGTGGGTTGTCCCCGTGGGGCCAGGAACCGGCATCGCAACCAAGTTTGATGTTTCGGGCGACCTCATGATTCCCGATCCCTTAATGCAGATCCTGCGGGGGTACGCCACGTCCCGCCGGCATCTCAACAGGGTCATCAAAGCGACGCAGGAGAACAAATCCTATCTGTTACTGACAAGGCACTTCAATCCGTATATGGCAGTTGCCGTGGATCGGGAAATGGTTGATCTGCGCCGCGCCGGGCGAGCCGCTGGACTGAAGTTCATGCAGCAGTTCAAGTTCCACCAGACTCGCGCCACCTATGGCACCTGGCTGATGTCGATCTGTCTCAAGGTTACTTCCGTCAAGACGTCCATCGAGTTCGTCAAGCGGGCGATGCATCACAAGCGCGAAGCGACAACCTTCGGCTACATCACCTTCATTGAGCACACCCAGGCCAAGATCGAAGTTGCCAACGCTTTTACCGAAGCCTTTCTCGGCCTAAAGGATCGTCTGAAGGGCCCTATCAATGCTTGATCTGCACGTTCCGAATCTCACCTTTCCAATGATTCAGTTCGGGAGATTCGAGACGCCTTGGGATCTCCGCATCCTGCTCTACAAGGGGAGCTCCAAGGCCAATCCGAGGGCGGTCTTCGATAAAATCGCGGCAGGGGACCTCGGGAGGGTTGTTGTCGAGCGCATCGAACTGGTACGGCGGATTCATGCAGCAATGACCGACAGACTTGTGGGCGGAAAATCAAAGATGACTGCGGCAACCGCCTTAAGAAATATACGGGCCTTCTTCGCGTGGGCTGAAGATGAAGCCCACCCGCTGTCGCTCGGAACCGTCGAGGCGGCGTATCGCCTTTGGTGCGACTTTCTGCTGCATCGAGTGCATCTGGGGAAGATCAAAGAAATAACGGCCTACTGCATCGCAAAATCAGTATCTGCGCTTCTCGATGACGTACTGGATCGCTCACAGCCGCTGGTCGGGACGAGCCGCATCCGTCGGCCAAGACGCGGCGCGCGAGCAGTCGGAGTCGGCGCCGACAAGCAGAATTTGGCCGACACCTTCGCATTTGGCCATTTCTGCCTTGATGTCATTGACAGCCTGACGGTGGAAGCCGTTTTCGGGCCGTTGCCGTTGCCGATTCGGCTTCGCGATGGGAGAGTGCTTGAACAATGGTCCGGACTGCGAGCCCCAGCAAACGTGCTGGCCCTAAAACCCGGTTACGGGTGGAAGCTCGCGACAAAGGCTGTAATGCAAGCTCGGGCTGCATGGCAAGCCGATTGCACAGTCCGCACGCGTTATCCACTAATTAACCTTCGCATTACAGCCGAGTTGCTGGTGTTTATCGCACAGACCGGGATGAATCTATCGCAGGCTCACAGGCTCAGGAGAACCCAATACAGCTACAAGAGCTCCATTGACGGGTATGAAGTGCGTGATTACAAGCAGCGCCGCCATGGCGAAGTGATGTTCGAGATCTTCGCCGAATACCGGAAGCACTTTGAGCGCTATCTTGCGTGGCGTGATCAAGTGTTCGCCGACGATCCGACCGATCGCTTATTTCCGTTTGTAAAAATATTTGGGCCCGCCGATGTAACCAACCCAAAGTTTAACCATTTCCGAAACGGTATCTGCAAAGCCGCGAGTATCCCATTCATCGCTCCGCAGAAGCTGCGCAAGACGCGCATTAATTGGCTATTGCGTCAGTCCCGCAATCCGGACCAGACAGCAGAGCAGGCCCAGCACACCAAGGAGACTCTGTTGCGTATCTACGAGCAGCCGAATCTGCTGGTCGCTCAAGTCGAGGTCATCCAGTTCTGGAAGAAAAACGACCCGCGGCTGAGCGGCAACCCGATGCCCTGCCCGGCTCCCGGGGTGTGTGATGGCTTGCCGAAGTCGATTCCAGATCTGCCGAAGGAGGCACCTAAGCCGGACTGCACGCACCCGTCGGGATGTCTCTTCTGCGAGCATCACCGCGACATAGACGGCCAGGACTATGTGTGGTCGGCGGCCAGTATGCGGTACCTCAATACCGTCATCCTCAAGCGCTTCCGTCCCACGATGGCCGGCAAGACAGACTCGGCGCGTCATGTGGAACTCGCCATCGACGTGTTGACTGCAAAGCTCAAGTGGTTTCGAGAGTCGAACGCCAGGCGCAAGGCGTGGGTCGAGGAAGCGACGGAGCGCATCGCGGAAGGCGAGTTTCATCCCCACTGGCGCTATGTGATCGATAGCGCCGAAGGGCTCTGACATGACTCTCACCCTAGACCAATTTGGTCTTGCCATTGATACGCCTCTGGCGGTACCGTCCTCGCGGGCCTACCGCCCGCCGAGCTGGCCACCACCGAGGGATTGGGTATGCATTGAAGACAAGGACGGTAACCCGGTTTCGCGCTGGGGAGATCCTGTCTGGCATTTGTGGCCATGGATAGGGAAGACTGAAGTTTTCAACTTTGGCGACGGCCCGAAGCTAACGCCTAACTCTCCCGTCATCGATCCAGAGAATGCCGACATTCTTCGACTTCTCGTGACGTGGAAAATCTGGGGGCCACGGGGGGCGAGAGCGCTCCGCACGGTAATTACGGGCTTTGTCCCGCCTATCAGGAAAATCATCGCCTTGTGTAGCGAGCACAAGATCCTCGCCACCGACCTGTCGCGCTATCCGGTGCTGATCGAAAAAATCGCCAAGGCACTGGCCCCCAGCGCATTTGATAACGTCGTTGCAGAGCTCGATCGCTTGCGTGATGCGCGCGAATTCTTCGGATTCGCGATCCTCGACCGGCAGGGCCTTCAACACCTGAAGGCTGGGCAACAGAGTCATGAGCCGGAACAGACAGAATATATCCCGCCACGGATCTGGAACTATGTCGTTGGGCGCACGAAGGAATGTATTGACGACTACATGGCACACCGGGAGCAGATCGAGGCGTGCTTTGCGTTCTGTCTGGATGCTTATGAGAAGAACGGTGTCCGCGAATTCAGACTCAGCATAGAAAGATCTTACTCTTCCCACTCTCCCTTTAGCTTGCCCAAATCCTATAACGGCAAGCGCGGAGGTGCCGCCTCCTACGGTTCCTTCGCAGACACCGCGCAACGTTTCGGAATCAAGGGAGTAATAGAACGATGGATCCGAGATCAGCAAACTTTCAGTGTTAAGTTGCTCAGCACGTATCTTTCACTTGTCCAGACCGCAGCTCTCGTGGATCTCACAAGCTTCACACTGATGCGAATCAACGAGGCCATGAGCGTTCGCAGGAATTGTCTCTTGTGGCAAGAGGATGAGGTGTATGGCCGAATCCCGCTAATTCAGGCGGAGACGACCAAGACCGATCCCGATGAAAATGCCGTGTGGATCGCCAGTCCGAGTGTGGAGCCGGCGATCCGTGCGATGACTTCCATAGCGAATATGAGGCTAGCATGCGTTGCAGGGTGGTATGAGGAAGGCAATCAATACCTAGTAAATCATAACTATGAGCCTTGGTTTAGTCCGAGGAAGGCCGAACGAAGTCTTAGGGCGCGTGTCACGGAGTTGCGAGCACTGTTGCACACACATCCAAAGTTGTTAGAGCTGTCGCAAATGGCCATCACCGAAGACGACTTGAAGTTAGCCCGCGCAGTGTGTCCGACGCTCAATCGGGAGCGGTTCCAGGTCGGCAAGCCTTGGCCGCTGGCCTGGCACCAGTTCCGGCGCACCGGGGCGGTCAACATGTTCGCTTCGGGCGAGATCAGCGATTCCTCAATCCAGCTCCAGATGAAGCACCTGAGCCGCCTGATGCCGCTCTACTACGGGCGCGGCAATTCGACGCTCCACCTCAACAACTCGGCGCGCGTGCTGCTAGTGAACGCTCAGTACGAGGCCATGGGACGCCAGCTTGCAGAGGTTCATACGAATCGCTTTGTTAGCCCCTACGGCGATGTACACAAGGCGAAGATGCTTGCTCCCGCGAACAATGGGGACCCCGTCAACCTCATTGGCGAAGGCGATGCCAGAACGTATGAGCGGGCGGCACGCAAGCATCACATTAGCTTCCGTCTGACGCCGCTGGGCGGCTGCATGAAGAACGGTCAATGCGACGGTGATTGCGTCACTTCGATAGGCGATTGCGCGGGCGGAGAAGGCCAGTCGCCCTGCGTTGATGTGTTGTTCGACCGCAATCGCGCCGAAGCCAATCAAATTCGCTTGAATGGTGTTCTCAAGCAATTGGAGTCTACACCATTGGACACTCCGCGGTATCACCATCTCAAACAAGAACGATGCGGATTGGAGAACTATTTTGCCTTCATCAACAGAACCTAGCCAGGCGCCAAGCGCCGAACAGCGCTTCCGTGACGCCTTTGAACGGCTAAAGCTTGGGGTCCCCCAGGTGCTGCCAAAGGCAACACCGGTCAGCCAGAACAATGTCGCTAAGGAGGCCGGTTGTGATCCGAGCGCTTTGCGCAAGGTCCGTTTCCCTCTACTGGTGCTTGAGATTCAGGAATGGATCGAGACCCACAAGCCCGAGCGGCCGGCTTCGGAGCGCCAGAAGATCCTCAAGCAGCGACGCAAGAATAGAGATACGAAGGAAACAATTGCCGATCTGAAGAAACAGCGGGACATTGCCGCGGGATTACTCGCGGACGCCAACCTGCGGATCGTCGAGCTGTCGAACATGCTTGCCGAGGTGCAGGCAAGGCTGGAGGAGTTTCAGCCCCGGACGAGGGTTCTCAACCTGCCAAAAAATGGTGATTGAGGCGTGTTCTGCGAAACTGCGTCAAGTTGCCCACTGATTCTCATCGCACTTGACCGGGCAATCTCCTCCATCTGACCGGCTCGTACCGACCCTAACCGGCCAGATGATGTTTTCATCATCAATAGCCGTTTTCAAATCCTATACCTGCCGTTGGCCCTTGGCGTCTGCAAGTTGGCTACATCAAGGAGCGACCGCATCCTTCAGCACCACTCCTATTCTTGCAATCGCCTGATTGCTGGCCTGCATGGACGCTTTGGTTTGCGTAATATAGATGCCAACCACTAGTGGCTGCTTCGATGGCGGCCAGATCACTGCGACGATCGAGCGGGAACCGTAACCTCCCGCCCCCGTCTTGTCGGCAATCTTCCAGTCTGATGGCAGTGAGGCACGCAGGAGCGCACCGGCGACCTGATCGTCCAGCATCCATTGCGTCAGCTCGGATCGGGATGAGACGGACAACCCGTCGCCAAGAAGTATCTTTCTCAGACTGTTGACGATGGCGTTGGGAGTGGTGGTGTCACGCACATCGCCCGGCGTACCTTCGTTCAACTCGGGTTCTTTGCGATCAAGTCGGGTTTGTTCATCACCGATAGACCGCATGTACGCGTTGAATCCGGTTGCCCCTCCAATGGCATTAGAGACGACGTTTGCGGCCGTGTTATCGCTATAGCTCACCGCTGCCTGACAAATTCTGCCTAAGGTAACGGTTTCGGGTGACAGCGACTTTTCCGTAATCGGCGAATAGGTGACCAGCATTTCCTTGCTGATCGATACGGATTGACTCAGAGAAAGGGACTTCCCATCAACCTTCGCGAGCAAGGCTGCACAGGAAAACGTCTTGTGCGTACTGTTCAATGGAAACCGCTCATCGCCCCGATAGTTCCATGTCGTTCCTGTGTTTTCGTCAAACACAGTCATGCCGACTCGGGCCTGCAAGGCGCTCTCTTCGGCTTGGACGGCTTGGATCAGCTTCGTGGTGTCTAGGGCGAATACGGGGGTTGGTATAAACGAGGCAACCACACATGCAAGCACAACGCCTATTCCTGTCGCAAACTTGTTTCTCAATTGGGTTTCTCCACGGGAAGTACATACAGGACAAGAGTTAGCCGATACCGGAACCTAAGTGTCCAGTCTCTTAGGGACATCAGCCACTCGTGCGGCTCGATTTTATCAGGCCGCAAGGTCAGTTCCTGGCCGAGGGCTGCCTGATTGTACGCCGGTCAAGACGGAGAGAATCTGTGGTCAGACGCGATGAGAATGCCCGGTTAGTTCCAGTGCAATTGGGTGGTCAACCTGCTTGAGAATCCGCAGTGTTCTGTTGGCGCGAATATAAGCACAGTGTAAGCCCCGGGCTACGAATCGGAGCTACGAGGTGCGCTATCTGGCCTGCTGTGGATGTTTGCCCTTGTTAAACGTTGTACATCCAATCCGAGCGATAAATCTCCATATTGTTCATGGCGGTCCATGAGCGCTTTTCCCACATCTCGCGCCCGTCACTCGCATACTTCACGTCCTTATTCATGACGTCATAAACTGCTTTAGTAATCCAAAGTGGCGTCTCGGATAGGCTTGTGAGCTTTGCGGCGTAGTTTGCGGCGCGGCCGATCCAGACAAGGTCGTTGTACCCACGCACACCGATTCGGGCGGCGCGAAGCTGACTGGTATCAACGCCAACAACATGCTTCAGCGTGAAATCCTTGTTGGGATACTGAGCACTGATTGCGGGGCGGATGATCTTGACTACTGCATGATTGATTTTCATTGCAGCACGTACCGCATTTGTGTTCTTGGACTCCCCCGTAAACACAGCCATGATTCGGTCGCCATCGTAAGCAGTCACGACGCCATCTTCTGCTGCGATGATGCGTGCCGAGCAGCGAAGGTAGGCTTTGTATATCTCCGCACTAAAGGTCCAGTCGTGGTTATCCACCATGTTCGTTGATCCGTCGAGATCGGCATATAACACGGTCGCCGTCTCAAGGTCTTTAGCATGATTTGACAGGCGAAGTTGATCTGGGTCAGGTACGCTCTTCGTTGTCTCAACCGTCCATTGTTCCTTGAAAATCTGCTTGACTTCCGACTCCAAGTCTTCTTTTAGTGACATAGCTAACCTCTAGAGTTTGACAAGCAAGCCAATTGCGATGACCCAAGGAGTCGTGGCGAGAAACGACCAACACATGCTTCTCCGTACCCATGCGTACTTGTCGCAAGCGATTTCAGCGTTGCGGTGAATCTGGTCTGTCCAGTCAGTTAGCAACTGCTCGTCAGTAGCAGTGCGGAACTTGTGATCAAAGTCAGCAGGGTTTTGCGCCGCTATAGGCCCAAAGAAAAGCAACGACTCTTTGGGGCCAGTTGTGCGGGGCAGAACGGCCATGGCTGCACAAAAAAGGCCGATTACGGCAGCTACGGCGGCTGCTAGCGTGAAAACATAAGTCCAAGGCACGCGCGCCGTACTCTCAGATGCGGCAAAAGCCGCAGCTAGGCCGCCAAGTAGTGCAGTGTCAATGGCGACGATCACGCCAACTTTGACATCTGCCGCAGCAATCCATGCCAGATGTCGCTCAAATACCCATTGAGCAGTGGTGATACGCTCCTTTATGTCGGGTGCGCTACCTGCTTTATTGGCCATCATCCACCCTTGTTTGTTTTTCTCAGCGTGACATGCGGGCGCAGGTGCCGAATTCCAAGAAGCGAGGGGACGAAGATGTTGCGCTGACTGCTTAAGAACGAAGCAGCTTGCTTCCCCTGTTCAGCAGGGGGTTGCGCACTTTTTCCACATCCGACTAAGAAGCAGAGAGTTGAAAATGACGACAACAAACACATGCTGCCAACGCGGTTCTTGAATGCCATGTGGAATTTCCCTGGGTCCTTTTTTTAGGAGCCAAGAAATCATACTCGGTTTGGAGTACGGATTGCCTTTTATGGAGTACGCGAAGCGGCCAAGCCGCAAGCAACCGCCGCTTGCAACCGCCGCTGAGCGGCGTAAGTTGAGCAGGTTCCGCTAGGTCATTACACGGAGACAGGTGGTGTGTTCGTCGCCGGACTGAGTGATCGCTATGCCGAAATACGCACCGCACGGCCATCACGAGGATGAAAGTCTCTTGTAGGTTGATTTGAACCGGTCAAGTTCATGCGATTCAGCAATCGCAAGAATGCAATTCCACTGGTGTTGACATTGATGTCAAATTCGTCCCAAATAAGCCTAAAATCGTGGACATTGGTAGGAACCTCCAGAATCCCCGTAAACACGTTGCATTCGGATCGTGTCCATGTGTGTTCAACACGCACGTATCCAGGGGCTGGCACGATCCACTTCTTTCCGACGCGCCCTGACCTGATCGATCGCCTAAATAGGGTTGTTGGTAAAAAAAGGGCGTGGTTGCCACCGGTGGACACCATGGCCACAGACGCTTTCTGGAGCGCCTACGACAAGTCCGAGAAGTTCGACAAGGAAGTCGTCAAGGAGATTTCCAAGCATAAGCGATCCTGGTGGGACAACCCCTTCGACAATCTTCGCAACGAGGAGCGCCGGGAAGCGGCGGAGAACCAGATTCTCGACGCGATCGGGACGGTTTTGGAGCGCAACGGCATCCGCGTCGACAACCTTTTGGCCGACGCAACGCCCGCGCACCCACAACTCGAACTTCTGGCTGCCTAAATCATGGACACGAACAACCCGCCTGTTTCGCTTGGCCCGACCGCGATTGAGGTCTGGCGCACCTGGCGCAGTCTGCCGTGGCAAGGTATTCCGACCTACGGCAACGCGCTGGGATGCGGCGAATACTGCTGGCAACCCGATCGCTCCACGCCATCCGGGTTCGCCCTGCATCGTGTCCTCAATGCGCTGGTTACACGCCCGGCTACGGCGTCCGAAGAGGGCGAAGTTTGGGATTGCCTACTGCTCGGAGCGCTACGCATCTACAGCCGGCGCAATGGCATTGGCGTAAGCATGGCGCCGGTCCGGATACTTCACGAAATGACCGGGAAGCCGATAGCACCCGGGCTTCCCAGCTAACTACCGCAGCACTCCAACCCCCGTATCACCTGACCAAGAAAGGAAAATCATGGCCAAGCGCAAGAAAGTCGATCTCTCCAACCCGGAAGAAATCCGTAAGAGCAGAGGCGAGAACCAAACCGATTTCTGGGCTCGATTCGGCATTACGCAGAGCGGTGGAAGCCGCTACGAGAGCGGACGGGCACCCGCGAGGCCGACCCAGCTCCTGATGGCGCTTTACCTGACGAACAAAATCACGGACGAGGATCTGGACGAAGCGGCCAAGGCGATTGGCTAGGCGCTAGATCGCTTTCTCGACGGGGCCGCAAACGCTGTCGCTTCGGCGCTTTGCCCCTCGGCACATAAATCGTTCCCGGCTTTCCCAAAGCAGGATCACGGTTTTGCCCTTGGTCGGCTGCAGGGCGGTAATCAACATGCCGCCCTGCACCAACCAGGCCATGAGGGGCTTGCCGAACGCATCGGTCCCGAGGTTGATCCAGGGCAATTTGTCGACGCGTGGATTCGAGGCAAGCCGCTTGGCCAGATAGCCCTGCATTGCCTCGAATGATTCTTCAGGCAGTTCCAGGCGAACGGCTGTCATCCGGCCCTCTGTAAAGGTCATGGTGATCGACGTGGTGTCGACGTTGTCCATCGAGGACTTCAATGGGGCGTAACAGATGTAGTCGTCGGCTGGGTGAATCCGTTCTTCCGGGCGAAGGTCGCCGTAGCAGTGCAGCTTGTACCCGCGCCGCCGATACTCTTCGACCACTTGATGCTGAGACTCGGCCGCAAAGGCATCCGGCGGAAGATGCAGGTCCTTTCCGTACAAGGCGCGCGATACGGTTTCGCTAACAGACTGTCCGTCCCGGCTGGTGTAGCCGAAGATGGCAAAGAGGGTGCCGACACCGATGGCGACTACGACAAAGAGAAGGAAGCGCTTCATTGCGGACAAGAGTGAAGAAGGGAGGCCACTATTCTTGACCGGTACCGAGGGCCGCAACAAGGCGGAATAGCAGCCAAAAATGCGCCTTAGACGTAGGAATGGATGTGCTCGCTTGATTTCCAGAAAGCATAAAGGCTAAATGCAATCCAACCTGGCGCTTGCAGATTGAAGCCGTATCGCAACCCTGTGAGCATTTGTGGAGTCATGCATGCCATTACTCAAGTACTTCGCCCGTTTGCTGCCGTTTTCGCAGCCGGCGATCGACTGCCCTCTCGACATCATTGAGATCCAGAGAAACCGGAAGTTCTACCGAATTCTGGTCGCTCTGGGGCTTCCGTTTACAGTCGCTGGGGCTTTGATGCTCTGGCCTTTCTTGATCCCTCCAGCCAACACATCTCCCGATCCGAGCAAAACGATCGGGAGCTTGCTATTCCTTGGCGGTCTGTATTGGAGCGGCGCCATCTACGCCGCGCTTTCCGGGGCGACTTCCCTGTCGCTTCTTGACGATGAATTCTGTATCGACCTGACCGAATCCTGCTCGCGCCTTCCGGATGTTGCGCAGTACGTTTCGGCGGTCAATGCGATGGGGCGCGACCTCATGGAGAGCGACTACCACTTCCTCGGTGACTGGGTGATGTCAGCGTCCGCCAGAGACAGGACAGCCCGTAGCGACGCAGCCCGAACCGAACTCTCCCATATTGGCAGAGAGCCCGGCCGCACCGCAGAGCAACCTTGATCGGCGAAGTGAATGACACGCCGGCTTGACCGCAATCCCTTCCCATCGATCGTGAGCGCCGCGATGACCTGTTGTCTGCGGCGGCGAACACTGCATAAGCATTCCTGAAACCGTGAATCGGCCCCGGTAGCATTAAGTTCTCACCAACAAGGAGCCGTTCATGCACTTCGACCTCCCCTACACCCTCGGCGGCCGCTAAATGGACAACAAGCTGCAGATCCTCCAGCACGCGCTCGGGCTCGATGCGTTCGGCGAAGGGCGCCAGTACCGGAATCACTTTGTCACAGGCGAGGGAAGCGCTGATTTCGGCGACTGCCGCGCCTTGGTCGCCGAAGGCCTGATGTCTGAACACCCCGGCAACGAACTCAGTGGTGGCGATTCGGTTTTTTCCGTGACACGCGACGGGATCGCCTACGTGGAGTCCAACAGCCCAAGACGCCCACCGGCGCCGAAGCTCACCCGAAGCCAACAGCGGTATCGCGACTGGTTGCGTGCAGATTGCGGCCTTTCCTTTGCCGAATGGCTGGGCGTCGGATGCAGACACGCCGTCGGTTCGAGGCCATAGCGATGGGTTTTGTGATCGCAACCAACAGCTGCAGCCGAAACGAGGTCCTGTTCCTAGTAGATCGGTCCAAGCAACGACGCAGCTTTTGGAGCAACCAGACTACCGACGCCTTCCTCTTCGGAAGTCGTAGCGCGGCGAATCCACAAAGGTTCTTCGTAAAAACGTGCGGAAGGGGAAATCATGATTGACGTAATAATCGACTATGCGGCTGACGATAGTTGCCAGATTCAACTATGGGCAAAAGGAGAGCACGCGCCAGATGAGTTCCTTTCTGCGTGCGAAAAAGCCCTCTACCAGTGGGATGAAAGGAATGTCTCTCTGGCTGGAAAGCAAGTGGTTAACACGCACTGGCGAACCGTTCCTGCGGATGCTGAAACGCGTTCGTGTGGTGTGTGTGATCACGTCCGTCGGGAGTCCAAGCCGGGGCGCGGCGCATACGCTGTAACCGTCCTGAATGAGTGGCTTCCACTGCATGTTTTCCACGCCGAGCAGCCTCGCACTGCTGCGTGACATTCCACACGACTTTACGAATAGCCATCAAAAAGCCGCATCGCTCCGCTACAACTCGCCACATGCGCTTTCCCTGTCCGAAGCACGCCGACTCGGCGAGAGCGATCAACTGGAGAGTGCGCGCGAGCGGGACCGGATATTCGAAGCCGGGATGAGTTGTGTCGAATCCGGAAGGGATGGACACAAATAGCCAAGCATCGGGCCACCACATACACAATCCACGGCGCAGACGCCATTACTTTGCATAGGACACACCATGCCTCATCTGGTCGAGATTCACGACAACCCGAACAACCTTGCGGCCCGTCATTACCTAACCCTGAATGGCCAGTTCGTAGTTGCGGCGCCTACTCTGCCCGCACTCCAGTTGTCCCGGAATAAACTGGACAAGCATGACTGGAAGTTCATGCGACTCACGGAAGATGGCCCCAACTCGCCTCTTGCCCTGATCGCCGACACCCGCAAAGCAGGGCACACGTTCGCCGCATCGTCCTCACTGACCGTCAGCTCCCGTCGCTCGTTCTTCTCGGGGACGGTCTCGGAGACTTCAACCCCCTTCTGTTACATGATCCTGGACGGCACGGTTGCCGACAAGATCCATGCACGTGCGCCCGAAGTCACCCTGCATGATTTCCGCGTTGGCGCACCGCCCGCAACGAAGGAAATGGCCCCCTAACGCGGTCCGCAGCCACACCTCCTCGGTCTCGAATTCATGTCCATCAAATCCGTTTCGTTCATCAGCCAGTTCCTTGCGGAGCGTCTCGATCCATTGCCCAACGCCGCAATGATCTCGATCGCCAACCCCGGTGAAACCGTCACGCTTCGTGAAGGATGGGCAAGCTTGTTGCGTGTCGGGGTTGCCGATTCCTCCTACGATGAGGAGACCATCGGATTCTTCGGACGGATGTGGTGGGTATCCTCCTATGGGTTCCCCGCCAAAGTGCATGCCTTGGCCATTCGGGAGTTCCTCGACGGCCTTTCGTCCGCCAGCGACACACTCATCGTTCATTGCGGCGCCGGCGTCAGCCGGTCCGCGGCCGTCGCCAAGTACGCTGCTGAGCGGTACCAGGTGCCCTTCCCCGACGACTATCATCGGCACAATGAGGCGCTGTACCGACTGCTGGTCAATCCTTGTGTTTTCGATGCCGCGCTGGCGCCATATCCAAAGCCGCGCCCATCCGGTTGGCGACGCCTTTTTGCGTCAGCTCGACGGCTGGGCAGTCCGTAGCGGACCGCGCCCGTAGTCGATTCGAATCCCCGGCGGGAGCGAATAGTCCTGAATCGCCGGGGCCGGATCGGTAAGCTCTTCACTGTTGAAACAGTGCGGGTCGCACCTGAGTCACAGGAGGAAACATCATGGACTTGTCGGAAGTTGTGTATCTACGCGAGGCGGCCTACGTCGTTCCAGGCAACCCCGCCACCGATGCCTACATCTTGCCAGTATCGGGCGGCTCCGACAGCACCGCGCTGGCTCTCCTGCTGCACGAGATTGCGCCGCACATCCCTTTCCGCATGGTGTTCACCGACACGGGGGCCGAGGAGAAGGAGACGCTCGAGATGTTGGACAAGCTGGAGGCCTATTTGGGCAAGAAGATCGAGCGCATCAGCGAAACGACGCTCTTCTCCCTGATTCAAGATTACTCGGGATTTCTGCCCTCGCCTCGCGACCGCTGGTGCACACGCGCCTTGAAGCTGGTGCCTTTTCGCCGCTGGATCGCACAGTTCGACGGACAGCAGAAGTGGGTTTTTGTCGGTATCCGTTCCGACGAGAGTGATCGTCTCGCATTCGCGCTGCCGGACGCAGAGACCGAGATGCCTTTCATTGATCTGGGCATCACGCGCGACTGGGTATATCGCAAGCTAGCCAGCACGGTAGGCATCTCCCGGAGCTACCAGACACGAAGCCGCTCGGGCTGTACGGTATGCCCGTTCCAGACCCAGCAAGAGTTGGTTGGCCTGCTGCAACGCCACCCGGAGGAATTCGAACGTGGCGCGCAATGCGAGAAACTCAACGCACGGGATGAGGCGCGCCATACGCCAGGCATTCCCTTGTGGTCCGACACGCCGCTCGCTCGCAACTGGCACTCGCTGCCTATGCCGGACGATGGAGATTCCATCAAGAAAGGAAAGCTAGCCAAGGCCAAGGCCCCCGATCTCTTTGGCTGTCGCATCTTCATCGCCGGCGAATTCTTCTTTGACAGCATGCCGGGCTGCGAGGAGTTCATCTGGCACCAGCGCATTGTCTCTTTCTCAACCACTCTTGAAGGCATCAAAAAGCAACTCGACGGACGCTTTCAGCATCTCTTGTCCACCCCGGAGGTCTATGACATGACGCCGGACGATGTCCGACAGCGAGCACGTTTCGCCATCTGGTTCGTCGAGCTTCCCAGCGACGTTTTCGACCCAAGCGGCATCCGGTCGACGGGCGATGATCGCAGTTACACCTGGCATCAAGGCAAGTCTTACCGGCAGATCCGGCATATCGTTGACTGGGCTACCCGCGCCCTCCACGCCGAATTTCAACGACGGCAGGCAGCGTTGAACCCCCCGCTCCTGTCCGTGCAATACGAATGGACCGAGAGTTCGAAGGAAGCCCTTACCGAAGCGCGCGCGCCACTTGGACGCGTCCTGCTAAGTCAGTGGTATCAGCCCTCCTCGGTTGTTGCGGAACCGCAAACCGAGGAAGAGGCGATTCGCCGCATCCCGTGTCCGATGTGCCAGTTGTAAACTCTCGCGCTACCGCAAATTCCAGAATCTTGGTGATCGCGTTGATATTCTGGGCGCATGGACACAAATACGCCCACCACCGCCAGTGACGCAGATATTGCCCATCTGTTCGGCATCAAGCAGCCATTTCTCGCCCCGCTGCATCTCAGCTACCCGCTGAATCAGGCGCGACGGCTTTCCGCTGACGAAGCCACCCAGTTGTGCGAGCGGGATTCAGCCATCAAACCGACCACCCGCGAAGGCTGGCAGATTGCGCCACTTTCGATCAATGGCGTGCCCCACGTGGAGCTATCCAAGATGACCACGCGCGGCGGTGCTCGACGCATCGAGGCGTCGTGGCATCTGCCGCGCGCGCCGGGCGAAGGCCTGTTCCGCTTATCTGCGCCCTTGGGTTCAGGTCGTGCGCTTACCCAAGCCGAGAGCCGCCAGCTCCGCTCAATCGGAGGCGAGTTCAAAGGAGCCAATCCCGCATGGACGGTAACGCCCTCCCCGCGCACTCCCTTGGGCGTCGAGATCTTCCGCTACAAGCGGAATGTCATGCAAATGATCGGGGCTCTCAAGTTGGCAATGCCTGTCGCTGCCCCATCGCACCCGGTTGCCAGGCCTGCAGCCCGTCCGGCGTTGACCGTGGCAAGCAAGCGCGTGCTCGACCTCGTCTTCTAGCGACGAAGGCACCAGCCAGCAACATTTCCAAACGTGCCTGGCCGGTTCTGCCAACCTGTCCGAATCATTCAATCACGGTAACGAGGCGGCAATCATGTGTTTCCCCCGAAGGGCTTGCCTGGGTCGCTACAACGGCACGAAGGCGATGTGGCGCGCGGCATACCGCGCGGCCCGGATGGCTGCACAACGCGGCGGCGGCCAATCCGACCCCAGACTAACCGGCCTGCCATGGAAAGCCTCTCTCATCGTGTGCTACGAGAGGGATGCCATCGACCACCTGACCATCGGCGCCCCGCCAAGCTGGCCAGCAAGCGCCTCATCGAAGAACTGCGCGCGGAGTAAGCACTATGCACAACGACACATCCCCTTGCGATCTATCCGCCGTACGCGGTGCGGAGAAGGACGATTTCGAAGACTGGTCGATATCGTTGTCCGAGACCATGCACCCGCATTACCGCTACCGTGTCGTCTGCTCGAAATGGGGCAAACTGTGGGTCATTGGGTCCGGCTTCGGTCTGCGTGAAGCTCGCGCTCTGGCCACCATCTTCAGCGATGCCTGCGCCCAGGCGAGGCCGCGCGAGGATTCCTGGACACGCCCGCATTTTTGTTTCGAACGCGTCAGCCCGCCCATCCGGGAACGCGCCGAAGTCGGCGATCTGGCATTCGCAAAGCACGTAGCCAATCATCTGTACCGTCCGGATGGTTCTTTGAGCTCTTACACGGAACGCCAAATGATCGGCTTCATTGACGAACTGGACGCCAAGAACCGGGTTACGCGCCTGCGCGGGTTATCCGGCATGGTCATCCACGATCCAGAGGTCTCGCGATCGTATTCCCGCGACGATATTCGGATCGACGAGCTCACCGCTCATGTGCAGGAAGAGCTTGATGGACGTTCAGAGCGGGAGCGTTACGACTACCTCACGTCGAAACATCGCCTTGAGGAGACGATCATCCGCTTCGCCCGCACAGAAGTCGCGCACGTACCGATTGACGTCGAGCTTGCAGCCCGGTGCATCAGGACCGTGTCGCTACCGATCGGCCACCCAACGCCGGTGGTAGACACCGCCCAGTTGCGGCGGCAAGTCGATGCCGTCACAACGCGAAGCAGGCCGCATCTGCTCGCAGCCTAGTCATCGGCGACAGGGAATCTGGATGCGCCAGAGCGCACGCACGGACATCGTGGCGTGTGCTTTTTGCTGTCCATAACTGACGTGAAAAACGGCCGTTGAACGCGAATCCCGCCGCCAAACTAACCGAAAAAAGCCCTGCCCGACTCTGTATCGTCCTTCCCATCAACAAGGAGGAAGTACTCATGGCACTGCAAATCATCAAGACACCTACCGGCGAATCTGCCCTCGTAGTCAATCACCAGCTCATCCTCGAAGGGGATCTTGCCGACGATAGCGCCAAGCTTGTCGAGCAGACCGGCGAGCGACTGGCAAACGCCCTCGACACGGGGCTCATTGTGCTCAATCTCTCGCCGAGCAACCCGGAATGGGACTGGCAAGCCCTGATCGACGAGATCAAAACCGCTGACGGCGTGAAGACGCCAGCGCCGACCGTCTGCGCCAAGTGCGGGAGCATGCTCATTGGCGGCATGTGCAGGGATGAAACGTGTCCACATTCGGACTGGCCACAACAGGTCTCGCTGACGGATCTGGAGAACCTGTTACCCGATGATATCGTCGCCAAGTACGGTCTGATCCGCGCGGAAATGCACAGCGATGACGGGGCTCTTGATGCGCAGTTCTTTGCCGAGGGTTGGTTCATCGCATCCACAGATGACTGTATCAAGACGCTGTACGAAGACGAATGGAGTCACAGCGACGAAGCCGATTCGGTCGCCAGAAGCGCCGAGGATGCCTACCGCGTCGCACGTGTCTTCGACTACATCCGCGCGTACAACCGTCCGGATCGTGATTCGATCGGTTTTGAATGCACCGTCAACGCCAAGGATGCGATGGCGTGGTTGCGGCGTCAGCGCCACGGTCTGTGGTGCCAGTTGATCTGCCTCGAACACGATATTCGCATCGTCGAGGCGCAGGAACCCGAAGTCGCGGGGCGATACGACTGGATCGCCCACGATGGGAATGCCTGTGAGATGAGCTTCGTGTCAGCCGACGAAGCGGCGATGGATGCCGTAACCCGCCTCGGGCTCGATCAACAACCCCCGGTTACGCCTCTCTACGCGGCCTTCTGGGACGTCGGCACCTTCTACTCCCCGTCCGGTAAGGACGTTCATCAGATCCTCGGGCCAGCAATGTTCTGCGACGCGCTCAGCTACGACCCGGACGACATCGCCGGAATCGCGGCGCTCCGGATCGGCGACGAGTGGGAAAGCCCGGACTACGGGAGGAGTCACACCGTCCGCCGCATCCGGTAACCAACCGCGAGGGCACGCCCGGTTGGGACGCGGAATATTCCCCACCGGTGCGGCCCGCCCAGTCCGAGAAATTATAGAAACGGACGATCTCGGTAGGCACGATAGGTCTCATCTGCAAAGGAGATCTACCGTGCTCCCCGACCCCTCTGGCTTTACCCTTCAGCCCTCGCCACCAATCCTTCGGCGCCCCTTCCGGGTGACCCCGCGCGGCATCACCGCACATGGCCGCTTCTGCTTTGACGTCGCACTGGCCAGCATTCAGTTCGAGGCGCCGGCCGAACACACAGAGCAGGCGGCGAACGACCGCTTTGAATCGTTCCTTGACCAGAGCACCACCATCTTCGGCCCAGTCGACGATCGCAAATACCCGCTGCTGCTGGAGAGCTTCGTCGAGATCGTCGTGGCAACCGCGCCAGATGAAGGACCCGTCCTCAACGCACAAGCGGGCGCACATTCAGTCTTCCCGCTCCGAGCCGCCTAGCATTCGGATTTCGGGCAATCCAGTCAGCATCAGGACGCTCCGGCAAATCCAGAAATAGGTCAAATCCAGCAATAGGCAAATCTGGATATAGCGCAAACGGTGGAAATTCCGGCAAATCCAGACTTAGGGCAGCCTTCGATGCGCCAAATCTGACTATTGCTGCATGTCGGGTCTGATGTGCCTGCGGCGCGCCATGGCGTGAAGATCACCAGCTGTCTGGCACTATACTGGGCGATATGACCACGGCCTTTGATCCCGATCTCCCGGCTGCTTCCACCGACGCTCTGCAAGTCGAGATGGTTCGACGCGAGGCTGACGGGGAAGTGATCGAGGTCCGGAAGTGGATTCCGACCCAGACGGAAGGCCAGATTCACGCACTTAGACCACTGCTTCGGCAAAGTGCGGATCACCCCGTCTTCACCTGCTTCTGTTGCGGCCACCCGGTAATCCTCAAGAAGCATGCACTGGGCGGCCATTTCTTCGCCCACAAGGAGAAGTCGGACGGGCGTGGTGCAAATTGCCCTTATCAGGAGGGCAACAGCCTGTCCCTCAAAGACCTGGATCGGATGCGCTACCAGGGGCAGCGCGAGGGCGCTCGGCACCGTCGGACAAAGGAGTTGATTCGCCGCATCGTCGCTTCGGATCATCGCTTCACCGAACCGGTTGTAGAGCAAACCTGGCGGACATTTGGCGAGGGGTGGCGGAAGCCGGACGTGGCATCTTCCTGGGACGGGCTACCCGTCGTCTTCGAGGCGCAGATCTCGAACACCTACCCGGCTGTCGTTGCCGAACGTTCGGCCTTCTATCGCAGCCAGGGCGCGCTCCTGATCTGGATCTTCGACCAACTGCCCGAGGACTACTGGCGCACGCTCCATGCCGACACCTTCTGCTCGAACCAGCAGCATCTGTTCGTCGTCAACGAAGAATGCGCCCGCGCTTCCGAGGACGCCGGCGAGGCGTTGTTCTCGGTCTATCGGCTTCTCCCCACGGTTACTTTCCACTTTTGCGCGGAGGATGGCTTCACCACCCTGGTCCCCTGCCAGATGGAGGTCCATGATCTGGTGGCCTTCTCCCGCCTCCGACTCGATCCCGAAGGGCAGACGGCCAGCCTTTTCGACGCGGCTGACGAGAAGCGCCGTGCCGACCACAAGGCGCTTTGTAGCTTGGTCCACGCCGAGAAGAGTTCATGGACCGAGCTTGAGCAAGACATTCGCTCCATCATCCAGCGCAAGGGCGCCATCCCCTACGAAACTGTGCGAGCCTGGGCCGCTGTTGTCTGCGCGATTGAGGCCGCGCACCTTTGGTGTCCTGTCGGGACAAGATACTCGAATCCGATCAGTGTCCTCAACCTTGTCCATGACGCTCATCCAGCGTTCTACGGACACCTGATCCAGACGTTGCAGCGGCTCGGCTTTGATACGGTTGAGCGCCTGACCGGGGCATGGAAGAGACGCGTCGAGGAGTTCCATAGCGGACGGTATAAAGGCGGCGCGCTGCCGCCACCGCACTCGGGCGCAGAAGCCCTGTTGGCGTGGCTCTATCCTAAATAGAAAAACCAGAAACACCCGGTTGGCATAGGTATCTTCTGGGTATCAACCACAGGAGAACACGCCATGCCTAACCCCCCTGCCGTCTTTGCCATTGAGGCCATTCCCGGCCGCTATTTTCACGGTGTCGACTCCGGACAGAACTGGAACGGATGGGCCTGCCCCCTATTCGCGCTTGATGAGGCAATCCGCCTCGCCGCCAGCATCAACGAATCCGAGTTTTGCGGTCACATGCACTACGACGCGACCAAGGATGCATTCCTCTCCAGCCCCGATGAGCAGGATGAGAACGGATCGACCGAGACATTTGCGGCGACCGTGGCTGACGGCAAGACCTACTACGCGATCGGCGGGCATTCGTGGTGCTGGGAGAACGTCAGCGACGATCCAAGCGCGCGCTTCTCGGCCTCCGTGTTCAAAGAACTGCAGGAAATGAAACGCATCGGGATGTACGTTCCCGATCGGGCTTTCGCGCTGGCCACAGACGCACAGGAGGTTGGTGAGTACCTCGACATGCGCGTATCCGATGCAGCCGACCTCCTCATCCAGCTTTCCAGTCTTTCTTGAGCCATTCCATGCCAATGCGTCCCTATCATCGCTTTGTCGTACGAGGGGTGGTTGCCCTGTGCGAACAAGGCCAGCCCATCCCGCCCGATTCGCTGACCGAGATCGCGGCCGTCTGCCACGAAACGACTGACAACGACAACGATCCGAACATCTCGGCCTTTGGCGTCTATGGCGTCCTGTTCGACCAGTCGGTCGACAACATTGCTGATTGCCCGACGAAGGCGCTTGCCGATGCGGTCGCCGAAGCCCTCAACAAACAGTACGGAAAGGAAGCGGCATGAACCACTGGCCGTCACACTGCGCGCGCTGCGGCGCGGACCTGACGAAGGTTTCGTCCATCATGAGCAAGTTCAACCAAGACACGATCTGCACGGATGTTTGCAAGACGCGTGAGCGAGCGAATCCGAACTACAAGGCGGCTGACGAAGCCGAGATTGCCGCCGTGCGCGCCGGCATCCTCAATTTCGTCGGCGTAGGAGCGCCTCCGGAACTCTACAAACCGGCCTGCCTCGCCGAACAGGTGGCGATCGCCCTCGCCGGCACACAGCCGGTCCTGTCCGGGGAAATCGCCCGCAATCACGGCGGGGAATTGATCGCCGCGCCTGACCTCGACACCGATCAGTACCGCTTCCCTGACCACTCCGTACTGGCAGTCGGGCGATCCTATCCGATCCACTGCACTGTCCTCGCCTATTCCGATCTCTGAAGGAGCGCCTCATGGCCAAAATCGTTACCCTCGAAATCCTTGTCGACTCGGACAACGAAGCGGAAATCTCGGATGGACTGAACGAGATGCTCCGGACAGCACAGCTTCCGGTCGATCCCAACGACCCGGATGCCCGTAGCTGGATCATCGACTATCGCTTGGGGGTCTGTAGCGACCAACTGCGCCTGCAGTCCATTCCGGCGTCCGTAGAAGACGCCATCGTCAACGGCACCTACCGCGAGGGCGAGGCGTTCCCGTCGACCGCCGCGCCGTTGCACCCCGGTCTGGAATACGAACTGCTCGCCACCGAGCCGAAGGCGATGGACAGCTTGTGGATCGGCGTGCCGGCCCTTTGCGACACGGGAGAAGGCAGCGACCTCTCGGTACTCGTCAAGCGCACCCATGAGGGCGTAATCGTTGATGTCTGGCCAGCGAGCATGGAAGACCAGAACGGCGAGGTACTTGACAGCGCTGCGGTCATGTTCACCGATGCCGTTCCCGAGGAGCCGACCGTCGAGGCACACGGATGAGCCTCACGATCAAGCTCAAGGCGAGCGAATCCGAAGCTTGCTGCGGCTGGCACTGCAGGCTTGATGACCTTGGAAAAGGCTACAGCGTGTCCGAACGGTCGTTGCCGTTCGGCCGTACGTCAGTCTGCTTAAAGCGCAATGGAGTCGCGCTGATCTTGAAACAAGGCGGCCAGACGGCTGTTCGCACGGTGATTAACGACCCAACGACTGAACATCTGGCAATGCTTGATGACCTGCGCCGGATCGGCATGTTGGCAGATGAGAAGAAGGGCTCACAACGATGAATAGTCACAACGACCAACAGCAGGGAACAGGCACGCGCAACCTCAGTGGGCGTGTCATGCAAGTCAAGGTCCGCAAATTCTGCTACTCCGGCCCCAGTGGCGGCACGCGTTTGTCCGACGGCCCTTTCGATCCCCGTTATCCCTATCCATCGGCCACGGTCGAGGTCGAACGGGGGTTCTTCGACTACGAAACGGGTTATCGCTTCATCGGGAAACCCGCAGACCCCAAGCTCACTGAATTCCGGGATTCCAACGGCAGCACGACCGACCAGCGGATATTCTTCAGCGAGTTCGATCTTGTCGATCGCCGCGATCTTGGACCGCTGATTGACCGCTTCGTTGGAGATGGCGATGCCGAATAAGCGCTATTCGTTCACGGTTGGGAAACCGGCTGTAACAGCCCACGTCGAGGCCGATCAGGAAGGCAACGCGCGGTTCATGGTGCGCCTCACAATCCCGGATCGCCTCGTGCGTGTCCGTATCGGATACCTTACCGGCGCGCGACGCACCTGGTGTGCCGAACTATTCGGGCGCCCTGCGCGATCGATCCCCGCTACCAGTGCCAAGGCCGCCTGCAGGCTCCTCTTGGATGAGGCTGTCAAACAACCAGGCATTCAGCAATACCTCAAAACATAGTTGGATCGGCAAAGCGCACGTGCGTATTGATACACTGTCGCGAGATGCCCACAGGAGAAGAAATGGAAGATGTCCAGATTGAAGGCCGCACGGCCTTTTTCGAACGCTTTGTTGACGCCCACAAAAGAATGACTGCCGAAGAGATTGCAGCCCTCGAAGAGTGGGAGAAGGAAAATCTCGGTGACGGAAAGTTAGCAACATCTGACTGGCCCGGATGGGCTGGGGTATTGGCCAGGTTGCAACATTAGAGGGAGGCTGCAAATGACCGCACAGGAATATCTGGACCAATTCCTTGTGATAGTAGCTCCCAATCCACATGATCAATCCCTTTGGCGCTATGCAATCGAAGTAGTGATCGCGGGCTTGAAGGGTGAAATGGAATTGGCGTTGCTGGGAACCGATCACAGTGATCAGCTGCGCCAATCACTGATGCGTGCAATGGACGCTAAGTTCGCCGAATTTGCAGGATTGCTCAATGACGCCGTGAAAGTAGGGGTGTGCGCTCCCGAACGCTTCCGAGCAACGATGTGGGTTGAGCATCCTCGATTGCACGATTCCGTCTGGGGTGACAATAACGCGGCACCGATTGAAAAATCGGACGAAGTGCGCGATATGTGGATAGAACTTACCCGCGCTCAAGCCTTCCGCCACAGAGGGATGTCACTCACACCGACCCTTCTTCGATCTAACCAGGGCCGTTTTAACGAAACGTGTCTTGTTCTAAGGAAGGCCCATCGTGCCGGCTATTGCATCATTGAAGAGATAATCGTCGGGGCAGACGGTTTTCAGGAGTTGGTGTTCCATACGCCCTTGACTGAAAAAGGAGTGGCTTTCACAAAGACCCGGCTGGAATTGTAAAAATGGATCGTAGTCTTTGCATGTGCGATTCCCCCTCGCAGTGACCAAACGCACTCTTACGATGTCTGCTTGATTTCTACCGGACCCCACACGTCTTTCGGCGTCACAATAGACGCTCATCTATTCAGAATATGGTCAAATGAACCTCTCAATAGAACGCAAGGCCCTTCTCAAGGAGAAAGCGGATCGCTACATCGCGGAAATGGAGGCATCGGGCGCCGGAGTGAACTACAACAACGTCACGACGGACCGTCTGCTGATTCTTGAAGCGCTAAATGACTGGAGTGGCAGACTGCTTGCGGAAGGCGGCGACCTGAAGCTGACCTATGAATGCGACGATCCCGCCTGCGCAACGCAATACGAAATGGATGCGCTCATTGACCGGATGCACGCTAAGCCGGTTCTTTTCTATCCCGTCAGCGGCTTTTCCTTGGCAGACGACGACGGCTTGCGATTCCACCGCACGTTGTCGTCCTATCGGTTGATGCCTCATGCTGGCGGATCGCGAACGGACGCGATTGGTATTGCCGAATCGAGCCACATTCAGGACGTCGATGCGGCAATGAACCTCTGGAGCCTATGCGCCACCGAAGACTGCCTGGCTTACCTCAAGTACCAGATGGCGGAACACGGGTTGTACTTCGGGGACGACGAGCTTTCCGCGACCCGCCAAATCATTGCCAGCGCCCTGCTCACGAATTTCTCGATCGGGCAGGTCTGGAACGCGATTTGGCGGTCCGTTCGGGACGCGGCTGCGCTCAGCGCCCGCCCGTACTACAACGTTACAAAGGCCGCAAAAACGATCCCGAAGAAGATCGACAAGGTGCTCACTCAACACGCGAGCGCGCGAGGGGGCTTCCCCTCCTACGACCGCCTGGCGTCCCTTCCGATGGGGGCTGTCCTGACCCTCCTCATGAACCGGTTCGGGATCGAGGACGACTCTCCTGGGCCGGAAGTTCGCTCGAAGCTCCTGGCGGACGCGGCTCTCGCCGCCAAGCGGCCAAAGCCCGACGAGGGGCGCGTTCTGGTGCAGGGCACGATGTTCTTCGTTCATGAAATCACTCCGTTCGACCGACTCGTGTTGTCGTGCTTTCAAAATCTTCAAACCGATACACCAGAGCCTGAATGGGACGACGAGCATGTCATCGGCCGGATTTTTTTCACGCTCGACGACATCTACGCGTTCGATGGCGAAACCTTCTGTCGGTCATTTCTGGCGGAGCAAGGCGTACTCCCTACCCCGGAAGACCTGGCCCGCCATGCTGCAGCCGCGAAAGCCCGTCAAGACGCGGGAAGCGAAAATGAAGACCTCTCTGGTCGCCGCGATGCCGAACGCGAAGCGCTACTTAAAGCGGGGATCAAACCCGACGACCTGACCGAGTTTCACTGGACTCTCCACTATCCAGCGACCGTGTGTGATGTGGTGAGGATTCTGCACATTTTCCCGGTCGCACATGGACTCAAGGCCGTACGAGTTGGCGATGTTCAGGTTTACGACGAGTATTTCCAGCATTCCGACGGCTTCTTCACGGCCGGCGGTTTCTCGATGTACTTCCCAGAAGAACACCTGGCGCCAGAGCATTGCGACATTGATCTGCTCGATGCGGCCCTCAATGGCAAAATTGATCGCCTCGCAGATCTTGTCACGACGGCCGTGCTCGGTTCCGTTGGCGTCACCGACCCCGATACCAAGCGTCAGTTGTTACGTGAAGTCGGCCAACGGATTTTGGCGCACGCGAACCCGGACGAGACGGGCCGGGGAAAAGACGCCGCGCAACCGTAACTAGCTGGGACTTTCTACAACGAAATGCAATCTCCCCTTTTGTCCGCCAACACGCAACCGATCCATTCACAGTACTGGTACCTGTCCATTGTGTACCAGCAGCATCAGACATCGAGCACTCACGGCCCGCCCACCGAGGGCAGCTCTACTTAAAAGAGAAATAGGGAGCACAGATCTCCAGAATGATGCTTGTACCCAACAGGAGCAAGCACATGAATCTCAAAGACCTCGAATTCTCTCTCTCCCGCCTCGCCGACGCCTCGGTCTTCGGCGACACTCAACGGGAGTCCCTGCAATGCGCGCGTGACGTTATCGCCGGAATCCGCGCCGCCAACAACCTGCCGCCCGCCTTCGACATCACGGGCCTCGCTTCGCTGATCGCGCACAAGGGTCAGCTTCCTGAGCGCCCACAGGCCATCGTCCGCCTGCCCTCCGCCGACGACAGCCAGTACGACCGATTCACCGTTCTCCCAGCCGGCCTGGGCCTCGCTTCGGCCATTGCTGCGGCCAACGCCGTCATCACACAGGCGAACCGGGAAGACCACGACTCCCAGGACGGCACCTGCGCCGACGGCGACGACGTTGAGAGCAACGTTCGCCGCGGGCTTGAGGCTCTTGGCTTCATCTTTCTTCCGGTCGAGACAACCAACAACTGGGATGAGTACATCGAGTCCGGGGATCTCACACAGCCCGAACTGCCGACACCGGTCCCCCACGAGACGTCAGCGGCAGCCGAGTCCCGATGGATGCACCTGTGCAACGAACAGGGCTGGAATGAAGCTTCACAGATCTTGCACTTGGAAGGCTTCCTGCGAGACAACGGCCTTCTGCAGCGTTTTGTGTCCTACGCCGAGTCTGCCGCTGCCGAGGAGAACGCCGACTGCGTGACGCTCGCCAGCGCGCGCGCTTAACCTTTCCCATCCAGGAGAGCCGAATGCAAAATGCCATCCGAACCGAACTGACCGAGAAGATCGTCCGGCAATGTGCCGACAATCTTTGGGGTTCGTGCGCGCAATACCCGGTAGCTGAGTGGAAACAAGAGGTCGAGAACGGCGATACGGTGCTGGGGTACTGGGAGTGGGTCGTGTCGCAGGCCGAAAACGATGGCACCAGTCTTGACGTTCTCACCGGCGACACTTCTTCGCTCGAACTCCTCGACCGCGTGGCCGCTGCGCGCAGCTGGACCGTAGAGGAGGTTCGCCATGCCAAGGACAGCCTCGACGTCTCCTACGGACCGGAGTGCATCGTTCTGCTTGAGAACGGGCGCCAACTCCGCACACCGCCTTTCCCCGGCCTGTGTAGCTACGTCCGCGTGGTCGACGCCGGGTTTGAGCTGGCGTTCTGGGAGATGGACGAATTCAAAGACGATCCGGCGTGTGTTCTCGGCGCGTTGGTCGGCGCGGCCAAGGGGTGCGCCAGCTCCGCAACGTCTGCTTCCCCGGCAAACGGCCGATAACGACAGGCTATGAGCCAAGCAACCAAGCCAATCAGCGAACGTGAACGGCAGTTGTTGGCGATGCCCAGCATCGCCAGCCAGTTTCCCGTGAAGTTCGCTAACGGCGTGTGCTGGACCGAGTTAACGGCCACATGCAATCTTTGCTGCAAGGAAATCCCGGCGGACTTGCTGCGCGGCACCGTTTCCCGCCCGGTTCCCTCCGTTGTGGTCGTGGAAGCCGTTGGCGCTTGCCCCGATTGCCGGGTCGCCACCCCTTTTCTCTACCGGATGCACGACGACAAGCGCGTCACCGGACCCAGCAAACACGGCTGGCAAACCTGGCGGCCGGAACTGTCCCTCCGGGACCGGGTGTGCCGCTGGCTTCGGCACCACACACGTTTAAGGATCTCCGATGCTTGAGACTCTCGATCTCCCGATCCCCAGCGCCAGTCTTGATGGGTTCATTTACGGGCGCGAGCGGGTTGCCGCCCAGCTCGATCAGATCTTCGCCCTCCTGGTCGAGATTGACCACTCGCTGCTGTCCCTTGGGGCGCTCGGCGGTGTTTCCTCCCTGCTCTCCCCCTCGCTGCTCAAGATGTACGGACGGGAAACGCTGCTCAATGATCTAATCAAGTCGCAGGACACCCTGAAGAAACGGCTTGATGCCGAACTGTGGGATGTGTTGTTCAAGGCGTCCGGCGTGCGATCCTTCATGGACGCCGAAGCCCGTGCGCGCTTCCAGAAATCGCGCGACAAGCTCGACATCGTTCCGCTCACCAAGGAAAGCCTAAAATCAACGTTTCGCGCGCTCTACGCCGATCGTGAGGAGATGTTCGCCAACGGCGTCGAGAACCTGTTCCGGTCGCTCAGCTGGGACCACAGGACCAACAGCCCGGTAGCCTTCGGTCGCAAGCTCATTCTGCGTGTCCGTTCCTACATGGCAACAACCGGCCTCGACCCGAGCGCCGCCAACACCCTCGACGATCTTGTCCGTGCCCTGTGTGTACTGTCCGGCAAACCGGAACCCGATCACCGCCACGGGATGTTCCAGGTTCTCGGGCCGGTCATGTCAGCGTCCGCGCGGGGCGAGTGGAGCGGGGAGTTCTTCCGGGTACATTGGTACAAGAACGGTATGGGGCATTTCGAGTTCCTCGATCCCGAACTCGTCCTGAAACTCAACAAGGTCCTGGCTTCGCGTTACCCGGCGGCGCTGGCTCACGTCCGCTGAAGGAAAAATGAGATTCGCAGCGATGTGGTTGGCATACTTCTTCCTGTCAGATGCGATTTCGTGCTGCGTAAAGGGCCGCACGGGAGATCACCGAACTACCAAGGGAGAACCTCATGGACAAACACCACACTCTTTCTGGCGCAATGGTCTGCCGCCTGATGCGAAAGCATCGCGTCACCATCGCGGGTTTGGCCGCGAAGCATCGGATTACGCAAAAGCGGGTCCGTGAAGTCCGCGCGAAGGGCGTGTCCGGCTTTTCTGCCCTCGAATGGGTTTTCCTGATCAGCGGCGCCTGGCCCGACAAGCCGGTTGTCGCGGCGAGTGCCTGAAATCGTCGCAGGCGGTCGATACACTTCTCTTCCCAACTTCGAGATCCTAATGAACCAAGAGCAAGCCTTGGCCGACGGCCAAACATCCACCCCAAACATCGCCGAACCGCTCTATCTGCACCTTGCCATCACCGACCCAGAAGTTCTGGCGGCGGTCAGTGAATACCCGAACGGTCCATCCCGGACGGAATTCGTGGCGAACTGCTTGAAGGTTGGCGTGCTCTCCCTGCGCGCGGCGCGCGGCGTCGTCGATGGCGGCGAGATCCGGGCCGCCGGCGACCGCCTGATCGACCAGCTTGCGGAGCGTCTGACCGGCTACCGAACGCTACTTGAGGAGAATCTTTCCAACTCCCTTTCTCACTACTTCGATCCCGCCAGCGGCATATTCAACACCCGCGTTGCAAATCTGGTAAAGGACGATGGTGAGCTATTCCGGGTCATCAACGGGCAGATCACTGCTGTCCAGCAAGGATTGACTTCCACGATGGAGCGATTCGTCGGCGAGAACTCGGCGTTCCTGTCCCTCCTTGACCCATCCGAAAGCAACCGCCTGTTATCCGCCATGCGCGAGACGGTTGGCGGCGTGCTCGAATCCGAAAAAACGGCCATCCTTGGTCAATTTTCCCTCGACAACTCGGACAGCGCCCTGTCTCGCCTGGTACGCGAACTCAACGCCGCTCATGGAAACCTGACCAACGCCCTCGGCGTCCAGATCAACGACGTCGTCGCGGAATTCAGCCTCGACAAGCCGGATAGCGCTTTGTCGCGCCTGGTCGGGCGCGTGGAGTCTGCTCAGCGTTCCATTTCCCAAGAGTTCTCTCTGGACAACGACGGGTCGGCCCTGCGCCGTCTGCGCGACGAGATGCACGGACAACTACAGACACTGACCCAGGCGCAGAACAACTTCCACTCTGAAGTAGTGGGCCTGCTGTCCGCCATGAACGCCCGCAAGGAAGCCGAAGCACGATCGACCACTCATGGCGCGGTGTTTGAGGAGGCCGTCAGCAACCAGTTGCGCCTGCTGGGCGGCCCCGCCGGCGACGTGATAGAGGACTGTGGCACCACGACGGGCCAGGTCCGCCACAGCAAGGTGGGCGACCATCTGATTATCCTACCGCCGGAGTCGGCGGCCGCCGGCGCGCGAATCGTGGTCGAGTCCAAGGAATCCGCCTCCTACAGCCTGAAATCGACACTGGAGGAAGCCGACGAGGCGCGCCGCAACCGTGCAGCCGGGATCTGTCTGTTTGTTCATTCGGCCCGAACCGCCCCGGCGGGACTGGAACCTCTGTCGAAGTACGGGAATGACGTGATTGTGGTCTGGAATCCCGAAGATCCGTCCTCCGATACGGTCTTCAAGGCCGGCTACCTGACGGCCAAAGCCCTGTCGATCCGTGCGGCACAGCGATCCGGGGCCGAGGCTGCCAGCTTTCAGAAGATCGACAAGGCCATCGAGGTCGTGAGGAAACAATTAGACGGTTTCTCTGAACTGAAAACCACCGGAGAGACCATCCAGAATAGCGCGGGCAAGGTGCTTGAGCGTGTTCGCATCATGAAGACCGAATTGGAGCGCCAGGTCGAGATTCTTGCGGATCAGGTCGGCGGATTGAAGGATGCAGCCGAGTCCGAAGGGACGCCTTCCTTGTTGTGAAAACGGATGGGCTGGAAAGCAGTAAGGTAATCCAGAAACACCTATGTCATCTGCGTAGCATGGTGGTCAGCCATAAGGAGGCCACCATGATTTCTGCAAACACCATTTTCGATCACGTCCAATGCCCTCACCGCCCCGTCATGGATGCCAGCAAGCCGGAATCCGAGCGCGACGAGACGAGTGCGTTCATCGAGATGCTCTGGGAACAGGGGGTGGAGCACGGGGCGTCGATTCTCGCCAGTCTTGGCGTTACAGCCGACCTGAGCCAAGTCCCCGTGGAGCAGCGCGAGGCCGCTACGCGGGCGGCGATGGAGCGAGGGGAGCCGCTCATTTACAGTGGCCGCCTCAGTATCGACGATCTTCTGTGCGAACCCGACCTGCTGGAATTGCAGTCCAACGGCGGCTACGTCCCCGGTGCCATCAAGTCCGGCAGTGGTCTTGAAGGCGGCGGCGACGACACCGAAGGCCGCATCAAACGCAACTACGCGGTCCAGCTCGGACATTGCAGCAACATCCTCGAACGTCTGGCACTGGGTGATGGTTCCCACCAGACGTTTGTGGTCGACGGCGAGGCGACACGGGTTCCTTATGACCTTGACCAACCGCAAGGCGTGCGCAACCTTCAAACGTGGTACGACCTCTACCAGAATGCCCTCAAGGAAGTCCGCAGCAATCTCTGCGGAGCCACCAAGACGCTTCCGGCAATGGGTGCGACCTGCAAGCTCTGCCACTGGCAAGGGTCATGCAAGGCGGACGTCGTTGCCGCCAATGATCTGAGCCTCATCGCCGAACTGGGCCGCTCAAAGCGCGACACGCTCATCCGCCTGATTCCGACCGTGAAGGCGCTGGCCGACACCAACATCGACAACTTCATCTCTGGCAAGAAGACGGTCTTTCCCGGCATCGGCCCCGGCACGCTGGAAAAGTATCAGGCCCGTGCCCGCCTGCTTTGCGACCCGAAGGCCATCCCCTACTTGAAGTCGCCCGTCAATCTCCCGTCCCGTTCGCGCGAGATCTACTTTGACATCGAGAGCGATCCCTTCAAGGGCAATTTCGTTTATCTTCATGGCATGGTTGAGAGGGACCGGACGAAAAACGAGTTGGACAGCGCCCAGTTCCATGCTTTCTTCGCCGACGGTTCCTCGCCGGAGCATGAGGAGGCCGTCTTCGCGGCAGCGTGGGGGTATCTGACCGAGCGCATCAAGGACAGTACAGTTTTCTATTACAGCCAGTTCGAGGCCACCAGCTACAAGCGGCTTGCCCGGAAATTCCCGTCTGTCTGTTCCGTCGACGACGTGGAGCAGCTTTTTGCCACCCCGGAAATGATCGACCTTTACGCCATCGTGAAGCGGCATACGGAGTGGCCCTGCAACAACTTCAGCATCAAAACACTCGCCGTCTACTGCGGCTTCCACTGGCGCGACGAATCGCCCTCCGGGGCCGCCAGCATCGAGTGGTATCGCCGCTGGGTGGAGACGGGCGACCTCGCCATCAAAAACCGCATCTGCGTTTACAACAATGACGACTGCATCGCAACCGGCTATGTTGTCGATGCTATCCGGCGGATGGATTGCCGCACCGCTATCGCAGCCTGACCCACAAAGGACTGAACATGAGTCGCAACCAAGAGCAGATCGAACGAGTCACCAACCTCCTGAAGCAAGCAGGCTCGGCGCTTGAAGACATTGATCTCACACCCCGCCCGTCACCGGCGGAGATGTTCATGCGAACGCTGGTCGCCAATCTCGACAACGACAAGTTGTCCGACGCGGACTTCCGCCAGCTGGTCCGTAACTCCTTGCCTGAAATCGTGTTCCCCGAGGACCGTCACGTGGTTATGACCAATCGCGGCGAGGCCTATCGCCTGAATGGGCTGTGGTTCGCGTGGCACGGGAACTGCGGGAGCAAGGTGGCGATGAAGGACCAGGAGGCCATTACCACCTGGCGGTACGTCGAAGGGCTGCCGCGTGCGTAACTCGGCGACCGACGCGGGAAGACCTCGGATTCTCTGTTGCTTCCTGAGAAGATCCGCAATGGACACCCTCGTGGTCACGACCGGTCGGTGCTCTCGCCTCTGTTCAACTATCCCAAAAGGGCCGGTATCCGTTTGAGATAATGACGTCATCAACGAGTCCGAGAGAAGAACCCCGCGATGTTTGAACAAGAACTGGAAGACATGACCGCAACCGTGTTCTTCGAACACAAAGACGTGTCCGTTCTCGATCAGGCTGGTGTAGCGGTTTTTCAGTATGGAAGCCGGAAGCTTGACTATGCCGAAGCGGCTGCGTTGGTTGAGAAAATGAAACATTGCATGCCAGGGGTTCCGAAACGCTTATTGCCGCGCTATCGCGCCTGCATGAATAGCATTCGCTTTGCATTCGGCCCTGAATTCTGCGACAGACATTGACTGAGGAAACTGGCGATGGGAATGGTTGAACGAACGTGTGCGTGCGGGACGAAGTTCTTTGCAAAAACTGCTGATGTAAAGCGCGGTTGGGGGAAGTCGTGTTCGAAATCCTGCGCCGCAATCAAGCGCGAGAAGAAAACTGGTGCATTCAAGGACTACTGCGCTCGCCAAGAGCGTCGAGAAAGTTCCCCTGAATTTAGCAACGCGCATCAATTCGACAACTGCGAGAAATAGGGAACTGCATGAACACGTTTGATTCACAGCGCGAAGGATCAGGCACGCACGAATGGGCGGAGGTGACTGAAAACATCGCCCGTGGATGCCCGCACAACTGCCTTTATTGCTACGCTGCGCAGAACGCCAAGCGGTTCAAGCTGCGCGACCGTGCCGACTGGAGCCGAGAGGAACTGACCAAGCGCGCAGACATCACCAGTTATCCGGCGCGTGAAGGCGTGATCATGTTCCCGAGCGCCCACGACATTACGCCGTTCAACGTTGCGACCTACATTCGTGTCGCGCGCTTGATGCTTGAAAAGGGCAATCGCTTGCTGATCGTCAGTAAGCCGCACCTCGATTGCGTCGTGAAAATGTGCGATGCGTTCGAGCCGTTCAGCAGCCAAGTCCTGTTCCGTTTCACAATTGGCACGACTGACGATGCGACAGCGAAGCATTGGGAGCCTGGCGCCCCTTCGCCAAGCGAGCGCATTGAAGCGCTGGCGTATGCGAATCGCAGAGGCTATCGAACATCCGTATCCGCTGAACCGCTGCTCGGCGGGCTGGAAACCGCCCAAGCCCTTCTCGAAGCCGTTCGGCCCTATGTGACCGATACCGTCTGGATCGGCAAGATGAACAAGATTCGGACGCGCGTGGACATGAGCGATCCAGTCAATGCGCAAGAGGTCGCCGCCATCGAGGCCGCGCAGACCGACGATGAGGTTCGCCGCATGTTCAAAACGCTGGACGGCGATCCGAGTATCCGTTGGAAAGACAGCGTGCATGAGGTCATGGCGCGAGCCATCATCAACTAACAGAGGTAATCGAACATGCTGCGATTCATTACTCGCTATCACGAATGGAATTGCCGGGCGTCGAACGGCAAGCGATTCACGTCTATAGAGCATTGCTGCTTTGGAGCAACAGGGGTATGCCTGTTGGTTGTGACCGTACTCTGTCTTGTTTGGGCGTTAATGACACTTGGCGCTTTGTTGTTCTCCTAACGCCGCCTTAACTCGCGGCGCGGATGAGGTTGAGAAAAGTGGCAGACATTGAACCTGTCGAGTTGAAGGCACAGTTATACCGAAGGAATGAAATGGAAACGAACTACCAATACAGCGAAGATGAGAAGGCACTTGGACACAAGATGCGAGCCATAACCGGACACACTGACGAATGCGAACACTGCGGCGCAATGGTGAATGAATGCCGGAACTGGCCGGGGCGTACTGGCGGCACAGTATGGGAACCGTGCAAATGCGCTCCGGCGAGCCTGCCGGATAACAAAAACCAAGGGAATCGGTAATGAAAAAACGTTACTTCACGGCAGTCATCGAACTGCCTGACGACCCGGCTGAAGCGAAAGGGGTAATGCAAGCACTTCCGCTATTCGGCGTATTCAACGGTGGCACGGTGACCGCCGTGTATGCCGGTGACGCGATCAGCGAGAACGAGATATTCGAGCGCAATGCTGACCCGCGCCTGGTGAAGGCCGTACGCGACGAAGTTGCGGCTCGCTAACAAAAGGACTCGATCATGGCGCGCTTAAAGCAACTCGAACAGACGCTCGGAAGGGTATTCAAATCGCACTCACCGAAGAAATCCGATACACAACGTCGCCAACGCGAGGAAGCGACACAACTCGCCTCTGAGCATGGAATTGAGATTGAGAAGCTCCGCGAAGGCGGGATGAATGTGTGGCCGCCGAAGGCTCTCCCCGACTGCCTCGATCCCTTTGACGGCGACCATTTCGCCGAGGACTGGACCGACGCGCTCTCGATGGTCAAGCAGTATGTGGCGGCATCGCCGCAAACCCACTGACCAAGGCGATCGCGATGCAGACAATGCCTGCAATCGGGACGGCCGTATCGTTCGTCGGCAACCTCGTGATAGGTTCTTTCAAGGGCACTGTAGTTACGTGCTCCCCCGGCCATCGAGGGAGAAACGAGGATGGTGAGTTTGTCGTGGAGGTCGCCTCTTTGCCGTATGCCGGAAGGCCGTTCTGTCGTTCTAGTCATAGGCCACAGAGTATCGACTGCTGCCTTGGCAATGCTCATGAGCAACGGAATGATTGCTCGTGAAGCCGAGTCAGTAAGGAGGCCTGTTACCAACCGTCGCCAGGAATGCCTGTACCGAAAACGTGGCCGCCAACATCAAGGACGCCTCCGTCGATCATGGGCAATCCAGTGCTCGGATTCACATCAAACGAGTCATCCCAGTCAACGTCACTGGTGAATCCATGGTCAGGATCAGTTCCAAAGCTAGTTTGTGTGTTCGTGTCTTCGTAGTCGTTCACATCGGATCGTACAGAGTGTCCACTTCCTGAGTGGGTCGTAGATTCGATCGATTCGTCATCGGCCGAAGCTCCTCCGGAACGAGAGTTACGCTTTTTGGCCGCCAGTTCTGCCGCGCGTTCCAGGTAGCTTACCGAGCGACCCGAGTCGGCGAGCACTGCTTCCGACATGTCTCGGAAGCGTAGGCCGGCCCTATAAGCAACGTCTGTGGCGATTATTGATGCGCTCATGGCTAAAGGGACCAAGTCGGGCGCCGATTCGACTGACTGCAAGGCACGTGCGAGAACTTCGAAGCTGTATTGCAGCGCCCGCGTCGTTCTCCTGATATCGGTACCGAGGTCGGGCAACTGCCTAAGAGCCACGACGGCGGACCAGTATTCTTGTTGCTCAGCAAGTTCAAGGTAGCGTAGATGGCTTCTGTTCTTCTCTGCATCGCGAGCCCAGATGCGAGCTTGCTGATAGCGCTCGCCCCCTTGGTCATACTCCATCTTCGCCCAGTTAAAGACTGCTCTCCACGCAGAACGCGCGAATGCAGATGCTGCGAGGCTGAGAGCGCCGAGCGTCTGGGCGTTCTGATCGGCCAGCGCACGATCGCGCGCCGCCTTCAACTCCGATAATTCCGAACCATCGCCGAAATATACCTCTTCGCATTCCTTGAACAACTGCGCAAGGGAATCATCGGAAGCGACGGAAAGCAGTGCAGACAAGATTCTGTCCTGTGCCCGTTTCTCGGTTTGGTCACTCACACTTGTATCGGAAAGACGGATTCTCAAAGTGCTCTCTGCTTCATTCATATTCATATTCGAGGTTCTTTTCGCCCGGTGATGTCGAGGCGATTCTACATTTTTCTGGAGGCATCTCCAGCCAACTTGGTCGGCTCCATTGATTGTTTCGCTTTCCAATCAAAGGCCACCGGGTATCGACTACTGCCCGTTCTAGTCCAGCAATAGAACCTCCCGAAGAGCAGCCGGCAGCAGCTTGCGGTGCCAGTAATCGTCGTGACCGAAACCATTTGGGACACGCAAGGCGCAGCCCTTTTCAATCGCCAACTGCGTCGGCTTGCCATTCTCGCGCAGCTTGGCCAAGTCCATCTTCTTGCCCAACGCAACCCCGGACAAACTGAACGGCTTCCCGATCTCGGAGATCTTCATCCAGACTGACCGATCGATGGAATCCTTGTCTACTACGCCGAGCGCCTTCTTGCTGAGGGCATCGGCCTCTGAATTCTGTTCTCGCGGTATCCACCGCAGCGTGACGTGCGGGATCTGCGCCTTCAGATTGAGGACCGTCTGGCACAGCGGCACCAGTTCTTTGGCCTTGATGAGCCACTCGCCATTCACCTGGCGCACCACCAGTTGGCTATCGCCATAGACATCAAGATGCTGGACCTTTGCTTCGACGGCCGCATCGAGCACGGCCATCAGAGCGGCGTATTCGGCTTCATTGTTCGTGCCAAACCCGATACTTTCGCTGATCTCGATGTGCTCGCCAGCCGGTCCTTTGAGGACGCCTCCGATGCCGCGTTCACCGGGGTTTGTCGCTTTCGTTGCGCCATCAAACCAGGCGCTCCACGTGGCTTTGTCCATTCCCTCGATCTCCTTTCAAGACACAATCGTACCGAGGTCCGCGTCCGAATTCTGCATTTTCCCCGAGGCTTTTTTGGTTCAGGCTGCCCGACTTTCTCTCGCTTTCTGTCGAATGGCAAACCTTGCATCAGTTCAAAGGCACCAGAGCCCGACTGGACGCAGAATATCAGCGAGGCGACGAAGATACGCCTGATAGTCGGCCGTCGATCCGCAATACAACATCACGATCAGATCGGTTTGATGGCAGATCTCAAGATCCAGTCCCATGTCTACAGCAAGATTGCTGCTGCACGTTTGGACGTAGTCGGCCAATCGCCCGTAACCGCACCCGGTCGTCTCGTAGAGCGTCGGGTAAGCCACGGGGTAGCGGCCGCTGCTCTCCGCGGCTGATTCCGCCGCGGAATACGCAGCGGAAGACATTGTGGCGTGCCGCTCGACGTCCAGTTTGAAAAAGATCGTACATTTTCCGCGAGAGATCGCCGCATATCCACGGATTTTTGCCGGGAGATCGGGCGTTTCCCATCCAGTTTCGGCGGGCACAACGTCATCCTGATAGACGCCGTCCTTGTACTCGAACAAAGCCCATTCCGGGCGCAATAGATTCCGCACCGCAAACCCTGCGAGTTCGCGGCTGGCGACTTGTGAGGCAGCGGCGATCTGGCCAAGCGTGACACGCTCTCCCCACGTTGAAACCGGCCCGCACTGGGTTACAACCCGCGGCTGCTCATGATTGGACAGGCCACATCCGCCAAGGCGCTTCCATGCCGCCCAGGTCATGGCCTTCCCAGCTTCCGAGAGTGTGTAAATCGTCGTTTTCTGCGTATTCATCTTGGGGTTGTCTCCGTTCGCTAGTGGTCGCAGATTAGCTTTTCAGCAGTCGGCATTCTGGTTTTTGTTGCCTATACCTCCGCAAGCCAAGGCGTCTCTCATGGACCGGGATGGTCGTCACCTCGCCTCGTCATTCGCCCTTGATGCTCACTGCTCTCTTTTCGGGAAATCCTGTCTGTAATGGACGCGCTACGCGCTCGCACGCTGCCGACCGAGGTTCATGCCCGACGCATTTCGAGGCTCTACTTAAACCAGAAACCGAAGGGTTGCCTCGGTAGCATGAGTCCTGTTACCCATCACGAAACAGGAGATAGAGCAATGAGCCAGAACCAGTCGATTACGCTGTATTCGCAAAAGGACGGGGCTGACAAGCAGTACAAGATCGACCTTACTGCCGTGGATCACGGTTATACCGTCACAGGTTGGAATGGGCGGCGTCTCGGCCCGCTCAAGGCGCAACCCAAGACCCCGACGCCCCTGCCCTACGCCGAAGCGAAGGCCGTGTTCGACGCGCTCCTCAAGAGCAAACTAAAGGGTGGCTACCAGCCCGGCGAGAATGGCTCCGAGTATGTCGCCGTCACGGATGTCGGCGCACGATCCGGTATCGAACTGCATCTCCTCAGCCCAAAGCCCGAGGCGGATATTGAACGCTACCTCACCGACGATAGCTTCATCGCGCAACCCAAGCACGATGGAGAAAGAAGGCCTGTCGCTCGCCGCGAGACTGTCATCGGCGGCAACCGCAGCGGCCTGCAAGTCCCGATGCCCAAGACGTTGATCGATGTGCTGGCGCAGCTTCCGACGGATACCGAGATCGATAGCGAACAGATTGGCGACCGGCTCTATGTATTCGACGCGATGAAGATCGACGGGAAGTGCCTGCGGCATGTCGGATGCCTTGATCGGATGCGCAAGGTTGAGGCGCTCATCGATCGCCTTGGCAACCCGGACAATGTGGTTGCCGTCGAGACGGCGATCGGGACGGAGGCCAAGCGCGCGCTGTACGCACGTCTGCGCACGGGACGTCAGGAAGGAATCGTCTTCAAGAAAATCTCGTCAGACTATGGTCATGGCAAGAACGACGATCAGATCAAGATCAAGTTCTGTGAGCGCGCGACCTTGGAAGTAAGCTCAGTGCATCCGACAAAGCGCAGCATCAGTGTTCAAGGCTTCGCCCCGGACGGCACGGCGGTTCCGCTGGGGAATGTCACGATTCCCGCGAACTTCAGCATTCCGGCGTGTCAAGAACTGGTCGAGATCGAATACCTGTACGTCGTGTCCAGTCTCGTTCAGCCGGTCTATAAGGGCGTGCGTACCGATCTGCCGCGCTCGGCCTGCACCACCAGTCAGCTCAAGTACCGCGCCGACCTCGGCGAGGACGACGCGACCAACGACCAATTCGCTGAACTCGCTGCTTAACCGGAGTCTGTGATGTCAGTCGCCGCCCCATCCCGCCAGATTGACCTGTTCGAGCATGTGGGCGGCGCATACGCGCAACCAGCGTCCGGTCGCCTGAGCAACGCCGAACTGTATCGGATCGTTGCCGGGCGCGCCGGAATGCAGCCCGCACAACTCGATGCCAAGACGCCGATCGGACGCGACGGAGCGCCCCGCAGCGTTGTTCGGCGCACGATCCGCTGGCACCAGCAATCCCTCCGTTCCCTTGGTCTGATCGAGAAAGTCGACGGCATGCGCGGTGTCTGGGAACTGACAGCCGCCGGTCGCTCCAAGCTCCGCAAGATCCGGGATGACGTCGGCGTCATCGGCTTCTCCACCGATCTCGGCGTCGCCGTCTGGAGCAACTGCACGCGCGTCTTTACCCGCTGGGAGGAGCCGATTTTTCTTGCGCTTGCCTCCCCGCCGTATCCGCTACGGACGCCACGCGCCTACGGCAATCCGCCGATCGTGGAGTACCTCGACTTCCTGTGCCACGCCATCGATCCGATTGTCAGCAATCTGGCCCCCGGCGGAAACGTCGTGCTGTCCCTTGGAGACGTTTTCGAGCCGCACTCCCCGGCCAAATCGACGTACATCGAAGAATTGATCGTCGCGTTCCGGCAGCGTCTTGGGCTGCACCTGATGAACAGGATCGTCTGGCAGTCCAACAAGCCTCCCGGACCGGCCCAGTGGGCCAGCCTTCAGCGCATGCAACTCCACGAGGGATACGAGTTCTGTCTGTGGTTCTGCGCCGATCCCGTCCATTGCATCGCCGACAACCGCCGGATTCTCGAACCCCACACGGCGCAACATGCCGCCCTACAGGCGCGTGGCGGCGAAGCCCGCCGATCTGTGAACGGCGATGGCGCGTATCGGATTCGCCCTGGCGCCTATGGTCGCGTGACGCCTGGCCGTATTCCACGAAACGTGTTCACGATCAGCAACAACGACACCAGTCAGCGAGCCTACAAACGGCGAGCCCGAGAACTTGGCCTAGCTGCCCACGGCGCGCCCATGCCGCTTGCCCTGGCGAGAAAGCTGGTTCGCTTTCTGACCGATGTCGGCCAGCTGGTCGTCGATCCTTTCGCGGGTTCCATGACAACGCCGTTAGCCTGCGAACTTGAGGATCGTCCATGGGTTGCGACAGAGACGGTCTACGACTACGTCCGCGGCGGCGCGGAGCGGTTTACCGAATTCCCCGGCTACAGTTGCTCGCTTCCGACAGTCTCCTGTTGAGGCTCGAGCATCGGGAGCGACCCTGCCCGCTCAATCTGGCGATGGTGCATCCGCGTGCGGGCGGAGGTAGTTCACCGCGCTTCTTTGTGCCTCGTCCGCAGTAGCGGCCAAAGGGATTGTCCTGACCAAATCCTCTGGAAATGTCCCGACGAGGACTGAAACAAACCATTTCTCACGATCGGCTTCAGTAATTGGCTCACCGTCGGCATCGGTATTGTAGACATCGCCCACCTGATACACGGCAATGCCTTGCTGCAAGCACCACGACGCATCGTCGTGGGCGATCTCAGGCGAGCGCTTCATGGGTCACAATCACGAACGTTCCGGCCAGATAGTCTTCTGCTTGAATGGCTTCGCTATCATGGGCGATTGCCGTCGCCACGCGGTTGATGACATGCGGCACGTCCTTTGCGGTCTCGCACCCGACCATGTACCGCCCGCCCCTGATGGCCACGATCTCAAGATGGCCACCGACCAGTTCTTGCAGACGCTCAAGGCGCTCCGACTCGTGTTCAGGGAGAACAAACGGCAGCGTTTCTCCGTCCGGCTGCAAGACCGTGGCGCTCAATGATTCAGCAGAATACATAGTTCCCATTTTTGTCCTTCTTCGGCAAAAACACTCCGACACCCGGAAAAAGGTGCTTTCGCAGGTAGATCACGAAGGTCAGCATCAGACTTGAGAGCAGAACGCCGACCCACGCGGCGCTGTATCCGTCGATGATGTCTCGGACCTGAAGCGCGTACTGCACCAGACTGACCGCGATGTAGAGGTTGTACGCGGCGAGATGATTTCGGATGAATCCGATTGCCGTCAGCGTCGGAAGCGCACACGTTACGGCCGCAATCGCCAATGGCCACGGCAAGTGTTCGGCGTAGGCAATCTGCCACCCGACAAAGAATCCAAGCATCGCCTGGAGAATGGCGACAGCCGTCATGAACCGAACCTTCCCTTTGTGAGCCGCGCAACGATAAGGCGCCGGCCGCGATGCCAGGAGTAAGGCCAGCGAGAGGTCTGAGTAAACCAGCCCCCGCAGCTCCAAGAAAATGTCTGCCGAAGACACGCCCAATGCCCTCAACTGGGCAATTCGCGCCTTGATGTCCCGTTTGGTCATGGAATCCCTTCGTTTGTCTTCTGGCAATGTCAGGCGATCGCAGCAAGAATCGCGTCGGCAGATTTCGGACCGAGTCCCCGAACCTGAAGCAGTTCTTCCCGACTGGCCGCAAATACCCGGCGCGGCGAACCGAAGTGATCAAGGAGGCTTTGCGCCGCTTTCGGGCCGACCGTGGGCAACCCTTCGAGGATGTATCTGGCGGCCAGCGGGCCTTTCGGCTTGTTGGACCGAAGGCCAACGATATAGCCGAGACCATGTTGCAGATGGGTGGCCATCCGGTACAAAAGGTGCGGCGTGCGCTCGATGCTGGGCGAGAAAATCAGCGATGCCGATGACAACAGCGAGATATAGGATAAAGCCCCATCCAGCGCGGCGGGCGCGATGGCGCTGCGTGTCCCGTAGATATCCCCTTCCACGAGGATCACTGTGCGCTCGTGCTCGACGGACATCTTGGCGATCTGCTCGAACAGGCGGTTTTCGATCAAGGAAGTGACGAAATCCACGGCCGCCTTCCGTTCAACCGCGCAGCCGCCGCCAATGAGGTAGTCCCCACTGCTCAGTTCCGCCTGTTCAACGGTCACGCCGGGGATCTTGGCCAGCGCCTTTGCAATCCCTGAGCGCGACTCGCGACTATCGGCGACGATCGAGACGGGTTTGATGTCGTCTGTCGAACCACTCATAGAGCACATCCTTGATGTTCATGATTGTTGTAGAACTCGTACTCGATCTTGCAAAGCAACGATCGACTGAGTGGAACGATATTTGAAACGCCCATCGCTTTCAGTTTCTTCGATACGAACCGGAAGACCCACAGCCACTTTTCCGGATCGGCTGCCGCGATCTGCATTCCGAACAACACCATGCCATGCCGTGTGCTCAAGACAACACGGACGCGTTGTTCGGTCTCGCCGCGTGCCGGCGGCGTATAGACGTGTGCGAGAACGTCGGTGAGCGGGATATTCGACCTGGCCAAGGTGACAACCTCTTCGGCCAGCGCTTTTTCCGCGTCGGCAAGGACGGTGAATGTCTCGTGATGCACGTTGGCGTTCATCTGGTGCAGGGATTCAATTGGCCGGGGCATGACTAGCTCTCTGCCGACGAGGTCGTCGATCGTGTGACGAATACTGGAATGCGCTTTGGCAACATGGAACAACAGGGATCGCTGTAAAAACGCAGCCATTATCCGGTCGTGCGACCCGCGTATCCAGCCGGAAATGCAGCCGGAATCGGCGGGTTAGGTGGATAAATGGACACTGCAGACAAGTTACCGGCCATGAGAGATCCTGGAAGGCAAACCGGCGAGCCGCGCGCTCATGGATGCCCCACCAGTGGCCCAGCACTTCTCAGAGAATCATGACCGTAGCGGCAAACATCAGGCCATCGACCTCGTTCTTAGACAGGCTTCGAGATCCTTTTCCAGGCCACGGATCTCGAACCCGCATTTCGTGAACAAAGAACGTCTTATTGGAGTCATCCTGCGTGTAATGCATGGCTGTCAAGAGCATGGCGTGGTGATGGGTACCGATAATCAATGGCATGTCATTTTTCAAGCTGACAGCGACAACACCAACATCGACTGCGTAACTATTCGCAGACGAGTAAAAGCCCTCTCCGTTGTCGTCCGTCCATTCTCGGTTAAGCGCCTCCGTAATCTGATAAGGGTCCGCAGGCATATTGACAATCTTCCCCCACGTTTCTGCAACTATCCTTTGCTGTTTTACAGGATGTCCATGATAGGCAAAGATCATCTGGATACATGCCGCCCAGCACCATTGCGATGCTTCCTGCTCATCAGCGAAGGCAGCAACGACATTGGATTTCAGGCCGACTTTGCATCGTACGGCATCAATCATATCGGGCACAGACTCGCAGAACTCGACGGCGCGCACATTCTCTAAATTCATCGCTACGCCAGCCGACAGGCAGGCCTTCAGGAACTTTCGCCGATTCATGCCGTTATCTCCTTTGTCCCAGACCGAGGAGCAACAAAGGTCGAGCAAACATGCCCAGCCACACCTGACAGCATAGTAGTCGACCGGCCTTTGTGCCACGTGAAGTAGACAGCGGCCGACTGTTGGAGAGGAAGGCTATGCAGAAGATGGCGCACACCTAAATCGTGTGCCTTGCGCCAAACACGCGCCGCATTCATGACTGTTCGTACGATCCGGTGAAACGATCAATCCCCAGGCAGGGCCAAGGGGAAGACCGCTATGCCACTCATATCGTACGGGTTGGAATGCGTAGTCACAGCTTGCCAAAAGAGCCCGACGATTTTTCAAATTTCCTTGGCTCACCATGTCATAATTTCTCTTGGCTGAATGGACAGCCAGCCGCCCGCAACGGCGAAGCCTCATGGGTTCCAGCATCGAAACTCCTTCACACCATGTCCTTAACCTGGCGTTATACATGGCGTAGGAAGCGGGCTTACTACCTTATCAACGCCACCGTTAGAGGAATGGAATCATGAACATTGAACAAGCTAAGAAACAGGCGAAAAATCTTCGCCGGCTGCTCCCTGCCTACATGGCTGAACATCCTGATGCAGGCAAGCTTTCTGACGTCCAGGAGTTGATTGCCCGCACGCACGGGTACCCTAGTTTCCACGCGATGGTAATGGCGCAGGAACGGCCGGCAGTGCCAGCCCCCCGTCCCCAGCTCGGATCACTGCTGGTTTCCTACAAGGGCGTTTCCGAGTGGGAAATGTTTGACAGCGAAGGCAATCCCAAGCGCCCAGTTAACGTCGCTTACGGAGAGTTGGGAACGTCAGCAATCGCCTATTCCGACGAAGACATCCTGTCTCAAGTCACTGAGGAGTTTGATGAAGCGTGCGAGTCGGAAGGCGGCATGACCGGAGATATGAAGGACTACCCTGCTTCGGTGCTGAACCGGCTCTGTCGTCTGGCAAAAAAACTGACGAAGAAGGAGCCGGCGTTCATTGACGGATACGCTTTCCAGGCTGGCGCCTTAATCATTCGCGGGCAGCACGACGAAGCGCGCCGCCTGGCCGAGCCCATCGTGGAAGCGATCTTTGAAATGATGGCCCAATGTGCGAAGGAGCAGAAGAAGAAGCGCTTCTTCATGCCGTACTACTGCCTCGGAAACCGCCCATTTCATCGGTTAGCACACGATTTGGTGCTCGCGTATCTCGGGCTGAAGGAAACAGACAAGGCGCTGACGCTGTGCAAGCAGATGCTTGCGCTCTGGCCCAATGACAACATCGGATTCCGGTTCATCATCGCTGATCCTTACGCGGAAGATTGAACGGCAAAGTACACGACGAGGACAAGCCATGCCCCACCTCCCCGACACCAATACGACAGAGAACCCCTACCTTAAACTCCCGTTCGTCACGATCGACAGCGAATCCACGCGGGACATTGATGATGCCTTGTATGTGGAAAAACTCGATACCGGCTACCGGGTGATCAGTGCCATCGCCAATCCGGTCAGCCTGGTCCAGATCGGCAGCACCGAAGACGAGCAAGCCAAGCTCATGGCAGCTACGGCGTATGTCCGCGATACGGCGGTACGCCGGATGCTACCGCCCAAAATCTCTGAGCACCTGGGCAGCCTGGTGGCCGGCCAGGTTCGCAAGGCCGTCATCTTCGACCTGCACCTCTCGGATTCGCTGGAATTGTCGGCTTGCACGATCCACAGGGGGCCGATCAAGGTCGCCGCCCGACTCAGCCACGCGGACATTCCGGCGATCATCGGCGACGCCAGCCATCCCTGCCAGGCGATGCTTTCGCTGGCTTCCACCTTGGGCCGCTTGCTGCTGGACCGGCGCCGTCAGCGCGGGGCGCTCGCGCTATACGACCTTTCCCGGCTGATTCTCACCGATGAGGAAGGCAAGCTGCAGATCCTCCACTCCGTCGAGGAGGTCATCGGCTACATCATCGTTCAGGAGATGATGATCCTGACCAATCGCGCGGCGGCCACCTGGATGATCGAGCGCGACATTCCCTGCCTCTTCCGAAACCACGAACCGCGATTGGCGGCACCGCGCGCCGACGAACTGGCCTTGACGCTGGAAGGCTGGGTCAGAGGCGCAGCCTTCGACATCGACGCCGTCCGTGATCAGTTCACGGCGATCGCCGGCAAGGCCCGATACGGCGCGTCGACGCTGGGCCATTACGGACTGAGCCTGCCGTCCTATCTGCACATCTCCTCGCCGCTGCGCCGTTATGCCGACCTGGTCAACATGCGGCAACTGGTTGCGCACCTCAAGGAACGGCCGTTGCCCTACACCAAGGACGCGCTGGCCACGCTTGCCGAGGATCTCAACGCTGCCCTCGAACGGCGCAAGGAAGAACGCTCCGAGCACTTCAAGGACGTGGTGAGGCGCAACGCCGAAGCGGCCATGGAAGACGGGCGATTGATGAAACTCGCCGACCATGAGTTGCGGCAGGCGTTGAAGTTGGGCAAGAGCGCCGGCTACCTCCCTGAGAGCCTGTCGGCCGAGGTCGCGCGCCGGTTCTCTTCGGCCACGGCGACCGAAATACTGGGCAACTCGCTCCTGACCGAGATCCCCCACGAGCTCATGGACGATGGCCTGCGATCGGCCTTGGCCGGATGGCTCTCCGACATGCCGTCGCGGGGCGTGCAACTCATCCATCACGGACAGCAAACCGGGATGTTCGTCGAGTATTCCTGTACTGGCATGGAAGCCGCCCAAGGCTTCTCGGCTCAGGCGTCTTTGCTGGACGCCCAAGGGAATCGCTACACCGGATTCGGATCTGGCCCCCGCAAGCGAGATGCCGAACAGTCGGCCGCCCTGATCGTCCTTTTTCGCGCGTTCGGGTTGCCGGTGCCGGAGGTCGATCCTGTCGCAGTAGCGCCGGCAATCATCGCCCCAATGCAAAGCGACAGCCGGAAGAATCCGAAGGGACAGCTTCTTGAGTTGTGCCAGAAACAGAAATGGCCGATGCCCGAGTTCGCCATCATCGGCAAAGGACCGTCGCACAAGATGATCTTCAGCGGCACGGCGACGATGACGCTCAATGGGGTCGAGTATCGCGGCGAGGTCTCGCACGCCGCCACGAAAAAGGATGCGGAGGCCGTAGCGGCAGGCATATTGCTGGACAAGGTGAGCGGTTTGGTTTCCGCGCAGCCATCAGCGCCGCCGGTGTCGGCGGCCAGCAATCCGGTAGGCGCTCTCCAGGAAATGGCACAAAAGGGCGGCTATCAAATGCCGGCCTACGAACTGGTTCAGGTTCGCGAAAATCCGCCGCATTTTCGCTGCACCGTCACGACCTTCGGCCCCGACTCGCGCCGGTTCACCAGCGAAGGCGAGAACAAGCAGAAGGCGAAAGCACAGGCCGCGTCAGCCGCCGTCTCCGCGTTGCGGTAGAGCCGTCCCGTGGCGCCCGCCCCGGCGGCGAAGCGGGGCGGCTCGCGTCAATTGTTGACGCGGTCAAGCCACGCCGGCGGCGTTACCCGATGAAACCGGACGTTCTGCCAGTAGCGGCGTGCGTGGGCGCGCACAGCCTCGCGGTGATAGCGCCAGCGCGTGTTCACTTCGCGCCGTGCCATGCCTTCATGCGTTGCCCAGCGGATCAGCGTCGTCGTGCAGACGCCCGCCTCCTGTGCGGCTTCGCTCAGACTCAGCCATTCTGGCCCAAGTGTCTCCGCCTTCTCCGGGCCACTCTCGGCCGCCTTGCGCAACCGTGCGAGCATCGGCGCAGAGATGTAGCGACGCCGGCGGTCCCATTGGGCGCGGGATACCCGGATCACTCCGGCGTCAATCTGCTCATTGACCCATTGCACCGTCTTGCCCATCTCGCCGGCCGCTTCCTCGATCGTGTAGCCATGCCGGGATTCCATGCGCTTACGGACGGCCTGCACCGTGACCAACGTTATAGGGAAAGGCAATTATCGCTTGCCGTAAATTAATTCCGGCAAAAATCGAGCTTATATCAATAAGGCATTTTCGCTTGATGGAATATGAGAACAGAAGCGTTCGACCGGATGATCAGCAACTCAGCCTCGAGCGACCAGGGCTTACTGCGCTCCTCGGTGGTCTTTAACTCTGAGTACCGTTTTTGCAAACGCGGGCGCTGCGAGCTGATTTCCGCGACCAACTGCTGCACCACGTCAGCATCGGTCATTATGTAATCGCTACGACTATTCGCCTTCTTTTGCCGGCACTCATCAGGGTAGGTACAAAAAATCCATTCTGCTATTTGACGAGCGGCTAACTATTGTTCGGGGTATTCCTGCAAGAATATGTTTATGCACTTCGCTCAATATTGCAATAAATCAGTCACCGCTTTAGGACAAACGGAAGGCCTTTGACAAAACCTTTCCCTCAATCAAAAATTTCAGTTCTCCACAATCTTCAAGGAACGTAACCGATTTTCCTGCATACCTTCGATAAAGTGAGAACTTACGCCCCTTGTAGGTGACGCTGCCATCGTCATCCACAAGTACGCTATCGCCTAGTGGTGTTGCAGAAGTTGGACTCGAAACCGTTCGTGTATCGTTGAACGACTGACCTTGGCTTACAGTCTTCTTTTCAGAAAGCAACCTCATCAGGCCGCTTGGTTCTTGGCCTTTGCTACTTCTGGGGAAGAGGGGCGCTTCGGCATACTCGTTAAGCTGCCTTTGGGCTTCCTGCAGACGACGGTTGAATCCATCCGGATCGCGCAAGATGGATATCCAAAGGCGTGCCTTTTCGGAACCGACATCGAGGTCGAGAACTTTTTCGAGTATGTTGCACGCTTGGCCAATAGCGTCCTTTGCATCATTCCAAAGCGATTGAATATCTTCCTGCTCGTCGGACTTAGTTGTTTCCTCAAAATCCTCGAATGAGATGTCCGTACTCAATGAGCCTTCATAAGGTGCCAGTCCTTTAGCCTTATAGCGGCGTAGCTGCTCAGGACTCAACGTGCAATGAAAGGTGAGGAGCCAACGTTCCTTGATGAAGTGGACGTCACCTTCCTTATTCAAGAGCATGAACTCACCCGTCTTCGGACGGGCGAGTTTCTTGGCTAGGTCGGACGGCGAAAACTCCGCATCGGTCAAGCCTTCGCGAATTTTTTCGCGATCTCTGTTCGTTTGCAACTTGCCGACTATCCAGGTCGCGCAATTTGAGAGGCCCTTGTAGTCAATATCACCGGGATTTTGAGTTGCCAGGATGCAGCCAACGCCAAAAGCTCTGCCTTGCTTGACCAGGATATTCAGCGCAGGTTTGCAGGTCGACGTATATGGGTAAGTCGGGTAGAAAGCTGTTTTCCCGCCTCCACCACCAATCTCATCAAGAAAGAATAATAGGCGGGGTCTGTTTCCGCCGGGAGCGCTACCCTGCTTACGCATCCAAGCATTTATCGCAAAGGCAATTTGCGCAACCACAAAGCTCTGATCCTCAAAGTCAGTGATGTGAGCAAGACTGATAACGCTGATCTGGGTCTTGCCATCAACACGGTTGGCTCCCACAAGCTTATCAATGCTCATTTCTTCGCCACGAACCCAGTTGGCGGCCGCGCCGACGAGCTGTCCGTTTACCGCCTGGGCAAGCTTTTGACGCCGGTTCTCAGGAATATGGTCATCAATCCCCAGCACACCAATGGTGGCAAAGGGCGGTTCCAGAATCATGGAGACCAATTGCCCAAGACCTGCCTCGCCAGTCAGGTCAACGCCCGTGCGCCAGGCGTGCTCAATGAGCGCTGTGACAAAGTCTGTTTCCCGGTCCCTCTGCCCTGAGGGAATGACCCGACGCACTAGTGCCTCCGCCATGCTGGTCACCATGACCGATGCTGTATCCGGGTCCTCGTTAAACAGCTTATTGATGTCCGGAGGGGGGGAAGAAATCAGCGGAATGGATACTCTGCGGCCGAGCTCACTGCGAGGGGTAAAAATCTCAACGGCTACCTGATTGGAAAACTCCCGTACATTGGTTTCTGCAAGCCCCCAATCCCGTAGCCGTTTCCGGAAGGTATTGGCTTCAGCCAATGCGGCTCTGCCAAGCGTAGACTTGTCTTCTACCTCGATCCATGGCGCAACGGCCTTGGCTGCCAGTTCACCGAAAGCAAGAGCCAAGGAAGACAAATCGCCCTTGAGATCCACGATAATCGAGGGAACCCCCTTGAGTGCAGCTTCCTCAATGATGGCTTTGCCCATTACCGTTTTACCGGAGCCTGAGCCACCACAAATAAAGGTGTGAGTGATCAGGTCACTCAGCTTGTGGCGGTACAGCTCTCCCGGCATCCCATTGGGATCGAGACATTTCCCAATATAAAGCTCGCTCACTCGTTATCCTCCTCCGGGAGTTCAAGTGTTCCTGTTTGCCATTCACGGAATTTTTCCAGAATGAACGGGAGGTCGTTTTCCTTGAGAGGGTCGCCATTTGCACGGCGGCCGACGTAGTCAGCTCGCGCCATGAAGATATCGCCCTGAATATCTCCCGGGCGCTTTTTCTGCAGATACACCACATTGGTCGGAATCGAAGTTCCGGTAGAGGCAAAGGTTTCACTTGGCAGGGAAATCACGGCCTTAATAGTGGCGTGCTCACGCATGTAATCTCGAACCGTCTTCGCGGTGGCGTTCGACAACACACCGTCTGGAAGGACGATGAGCAGTTTACCGCCTGGTTTCAACACACGAAGATAGTGCTCAATGAAAAGCACCTCGCTATCTTGGCTATTTTTCGGTCGTTTCTCAGGTGGCCGCCCCGCAGACTTAAATGTCTTAACTTCGTGACCAAACTGGTAATCAAGAAGTATATTTTCAGTCTTGACCGATTTGCCGAACGGGGGATTCGTCAAGATCAAATCAATTGAGTTGGGGCCGATATGGTGCTTCCTTCTCCCGTCGCCGAAATCAACTTCATACTCAACCATGGGCTTAAGGCCACCGTACTCCTCGTTATAGAGGTAGTTCTGGTGGAGCCACTGCGCGTTCAGTGCGTTGACGGCGTGAACAATCATGTTCAGTTTTCCAAGGCGCGCAGCTTTCTCTTCAATCTCGCAGGCAAAGAAGGTTTCCTGTCCCAGCTTCTTTAGGAGCAGTTCTTTCTTCCGAGGCTCCATACCATTGGAAAGTGCGTGCTTGTAAACGTCTTCGTATGTGGCGATCAAAAAACCACCCGACCCCGCACAGGCATCCAAAAAGCGCTCGCTCTTTTCGATGTCCAATGCAGGGCCGTCTGGATTGTCACGGGCTAGATCCAGCATAAAGGCTACGATTTCTCGCGGCGTAAAGAACTGGCCTAGATCTTTGCCTTTAAAGGTATCCGACAGCATGATTTCGAAGGCACGCCCAAGCACATCACCCTGGGTGTCTTTCAGGTTGATCCCCTCCAGACGCTTGATAACGCGCTCGATCGTTGCTGCTTTGCTTAATACTCTTTCGATGCCTTCCTTGTCGGTAAAGATTTCCGGGTGATGTGATTTCAGATCATCAAACAAGTTATTGATGAAGTTTTGGGCCGCCTTGTCGCCCATGTGTTTATTCTGCTCACAGTACGACTTCAGTTTGGCGGAAGTAAAACCCCCACTTGGTTTAGCATCCTCATTGAGTTTGATAAACAGGAATCGTGTAAATTCATCGAAGATCCAGTCGTTCCGCTTATTCTCGATATCCCAGATGTCTTGCCAGCATCCATTCATGAGCTGCACAAAGCGGGAAAGGCTGTTTTCTGTGTGGAGTGTTTTAAGTGCCCACTGTTGCAGGCCTTGAATAACGTCTGGCTTGAATTCGCGAACCATATCCTCGGCATCACGAACGTTATCCCAGTCCTTCATCTCGTCGTGGATTTCATTACCTTTTTCAACAAGATAAATGCGCAAGTGCCCAGCCACCTCGATAACACAATAAGCCGCCGGACCATTAGGCATGAGAATACTGAGGGCCTTGTACCGGTTGGCTTCCGATTCGCTCAGCGTGGCCGAACCTGCATGAATGAAAGTGGCATAGCAATTACCGACGCTGGTTGAAACCAGGAATTCTGCTTTTTCGTCAAGCCCTTCAACCGTTGTGGCAACGCCAGAACCATCACCACCATTGATCTGGTGGGCTTTGAAACCCAGGTCTGAGACCAGAAAATCTCTAAATTGATCAAGAGTTGCCATTTACGACTTTGCTCCACGTGTAATGTAGACAGCCACCGGAACGACTGTTTCCTCAGGCGTAAGACCACCATGGTCATTACCCTGAACTTTGTTTGGATTCATACTCGAATTCTGCTTAGGACCTGGCCAGCCGTAGCTATCATGATCAAATGGCAGTTCAACGCCGTCTAATCCTGCGGGCAGGCCAAAATCACTGGCAGGCCCAATTCGCTTAACGTCTGACGGCCCCACTTTTGTTCGCTTGGATGTTTTATATTCCAGGCACCGGTTATGGATGAATACCTCTCGTCCCGAGCCACTAGCTGAGTTCAAATCGTCGATTACAAATTGGGTGTCATACCAGGTAAAGCCGTGGTCGGCCGTGATGACGACGGCCGTCTTGTCTTGGGCGGCAATTCTGCGCAGGTGGGGCAGCGCCACTTCCTTCACATAGGCCAGCATAATCTCCTGGAGACTTGACATGCCCTTCTGCAGAAGCCGGTCCTGGAGGTTGAATACCACCGCCTTAAAACGCCCTGGCGCATCCACTAGGTCGCGCATTTTCCGGTTGAGGGTGTCGGCGTTGGCGTCCTTCTCGTTGTAACAGAGATAGCTCTTGTTGCGATCCCACCAAGACGAAGGTGAAAGCCCCAGATTGTCCAGGCAACGTTCGAGCAGATGAGGTTCACTGGTGCCATAAGACCAGCTTCGAAACTCCGCCGGTGGTGCTCCAGCAAAAATGGCTTGTCGGCAATATTCGGTAATGCTGGGTAGATAAGTGCAGGCGCGGAACTCAGGCCCCAGCGACTGGTAAGGGCGAAACAGCTCGCGCCCCGGCATCATCAGAAAGCGATCACGCAGCAAGGTCCAGTTGGCCACGCTCATTCCGTCAAAGACCACCAGGTAGACCTGCTTGATCTCGGAATCCTGCAGCAATGGCTTAACTGCAAATTCCATCACATCGCTGTTCAGCCACGGCCTGCAGCTCCCTGCCGCGAACTTACGCTCATTCAGCCACTTCGGCAGTCCACAGCTGGGCTCAACATAGAAATCCGCCCAAGCAATTCGAATGGAATCGCATGCCTTCTTTGCCCGTTGGGTGATACGAAAGACATTGACCTTTTCCGGTAACTGGCTGGAGCGCCGTTCCGCCTCCAGCGCCATTGTGGAGAGCGGCAGATACACCGAATCCACCAGCGCCAGCCAGGCCTTCCAATCCAGACTAGCGAGATTCTTCACCGCCGCTTCGGCCTTGTCGGTAAGCCGGTGAATGGTGACCATCGCCTCCAGCAGCGACACATGGTCCTCGTACTGCTCGCGGGCCTGATGACGGCGTAGGGCTTCAAGCAGCTCTTCCCATTCCGGGGCATCCGGTGTTTCCAACGCATCGGTCAGCTTGCAGGGAGCCTTTTCAAGCGGAAGCGTGTCGGCCCGCTCGCCGTTGACAACAACATCGAGCAACGCGTGCAGGGTGACTGCCAGACCCTGGGCAAGGATGCCACCATCGGCTTCCAGCACCTGGATAAGCTGATTCAGCAGGCGCTCCGAGCCTTTGCCGCCAACGCCTTTGACCACTGTCGCAAGGGACTCGGTGACGGCACTGGGGTGTTTAGGAAATACCTCGTGCTGCAGGTAGTGCAGCGCCTGTTTGCAGGGCGCGTCGTCCTTGAGGGTGATGCGACGGCCCCATTCGGCAAGCCCGTGCAGGCTTTGCCCGTCCTTGAGCACGTCAACAAACATGTCGCCCAGTTCGCTGCCATCGAGGAAGGTACGCATCCGTTCCGGCGTAAGCATCTTCCAGCCGTCCAGAATCGAAGCGAGCAGGCAAATCGGCAGCACTGGTGGCGGGTCGTTTTCCAGTACGGCGGCTTCGACCAGGGCGAAACGAGGCCCATCAAGCCAGGTGCGAACCACGTCCAGGAATTCATGCTCCAGCGCCCGGCGTTCGTCCGCATCGACCGAGCTCAGCACCTCGCGTACCCGTGCCAGCGCATTCTCGTACCAGAGCTTGTCGAGAATGCGATCCGGCTCCCAGCCTGCAGACAACACGCTGGGATCGTTCAGTAGCGAGGCGAGCACCACGCGCTCCAGACTGTAAGCGCCAAGCTGCGGCAGGTACGGAGCCAGGTTCCAGAATGCAGGGATAGGGAGCCGGTCAAGCAAGGCTCGGGGATTCTGCACGCCAAGCGCCTTGGCTATGTCACAACCTGTAACCGTGCGGGGCGACACGCTGGAGCGGGCCTGTAAATCCGGCAGATGATCCGGCTGAAGCTGCTGACGCGAGATGATGATACGGGCGGGCGGATTTGGTTGCCGACGCTCGGGTTCGGTATGGCGGCGCAATCCAAACTCATTGGCGCAGACATGCACGGGAATCACTTGGCCATCGACCAGCAGCTCGGCGGGCGCTTCGGCAAAATAGCCGCGAACGTCATTGACCAGCAGATAGGGCAACTTCTGCTTTTCACGGCTGCGCCACATGCCAGCCAGGGCTTGTTCCATGGCGGTCATTGCAGTGCCTCCCTTGCTTCATCAACTAACCTATTGAACCAGCGGTCATCTAAAAGGTTGGAGATGTTTGCCTTAGCCTTGTTTAACAAATATGAAGCTCTATTCCGGTAGTCACCTTCAATTCTTTCAAGTTCATGGGATTGCCTAATTTTTTTGCGTATCCCTTCGGCGATCCGACGAGCCTGATCTTGATTTAATACTGGGAACGGTAGTTGTGCCAACGCCCGATCATTAACGTCTTTTTGGCTTTCGCTTTTCCCAGTGCATTTATTTGCTAAATGTCTTTTGATAGGACCTGTTTTTAAGTATGCCCAGATAATGGTCCTCATATTCTCATCAACATCCGATGTTGAAAGCCTCAAGAAATGATGAGACCCCCAGCATTCCTCGTTGATGACAAAAGCCTTCCCTTGTAGTATTGAGGGCTTCAAATGCGCCCAAGCAATATCGCCTGGTAGGAAATGTGTCCTGCCTGTTTGCTCTTCGACTTCAACTTCAGGTATTTCGATATTTCCCCAAAAATTACCAGGAAGTTCCTCGATCGATATATAGCGCTGCAATCCAATCGGTATTTGCTGGTTGGTGCCATCAATTTCGCAAACGTCTCCAAGTTGACCAAACTTCCCTGACGTTTCGCACATCTTCTCAAAATCAGTATTCGCCCCTAAAACATCGATTCGATCAACTCCTGCCTCTGCAGATTGGATGTACATCTTGCCGAACCAAGGTGCAGGAAAACTTGGCAGGCCAATTTCTTGAGCAATAAGCTCAACGATAGAATCCAGCATTTGTTGCCTTTGGGATTCAACCGATATTGCCTTTGCCTCCACCTGTTGAGAAAAAATTCGTAACTCGTTATATCTTTCAATGATCTGCTTTTGGTCGATTCTTTCAATAACAGGAACCTTCACCTCCCGAAGGTCAGATAGATTAATTCCCTTTACTGCAGCGCCTCTGCTGTGAAGACTCATTTGAAGCTGCGCAAGTTCAGACTCCAAATACAGCATGATGAAATCATTTGTATTCTTGTCCTTCAGGCGTATCAATGCCGAGTCTCTAGTAATATTGCCTGAGTCAAGCTCATCTGGCACTTCGGCTATCCGCCCGATTGTGCCTTTAATTGATATTAGAATATCTCTGGGTTGCAGTATGGTTCGTGAATAAGCATTGGAAATGGAAGGTGAAACCCTCGAAAGGCCTTCGACATCAATGGTCCTGTCTTTTCTAATGTTTTCGACCTTTACAATGGGGACCCCGTCTGGGTCAGGCTCACCCGCCTTGACGATCCCATAGGTGATAGACGAGTCGTCCTCTATTAGATCTTGGAGGCTTGAAAATTCACTATGAGTGATCTCCATTGTGTCTTGGAGCATCTTGTGAACACGCCTAAACTCCACAGAAACTTCGTCAACCTCTGGAGTGTCTATAAAGATAAGTGGCCTATTGAAAACTACCTTCATCATTCCACCTTCCAAGGCTGTTCTTCTTCCGAATCGTTCTTTTTCAGCAGCTCACCCAATGCGCCCTGCACATACTGCTCGAACTCTCGCCGTCCACCCTTGAAGAAGCCAAGGAGTCGCGGCTTGAGCTGATCCAACAGTTCGTCGACATTCACCTTCACGGCTTCCGCCTCAGCTAGGGCCTCCGCCAGATGCTGGCGCATGGCGGCGTCTTGCAACGAATCGAGAGCGCTTTGCTCTGCGGGATCGCTGAGCAACCCCAGCAAAGGATTTGCGGCGGACGTGTCACTGACGTAATCCCGGAGCTCGGCTTCGCAGCCCCGCACATGATCCAGGTATTCCTTGATGCCGCGATCAACCAACCCCAGGAAATGGTCCGGCTTGAGCTCCAGTCGCTTGCCGGGTTTATAACCACAGGCGGAACACACCCAGCCATGGGACAGGTCGTTCTTCACGTCATCCAAGCTCTGCTCGCATACCTGCTGCACGCCAACTTGGGTCAACAGATTGGTCAGTTGGGCTTCGATAAAGGTCGGACTGAAATGGGCGCTGAGCCCTTCCACCCGTGAGAGGTCCTTCAGCACCTGATAGCTTGGGCTGCCGAGCACGGCATCACGGAGGGCTTTCAGATCGTTGTGCAGGCCCGCGTGTTCACTCAGGTACTGGTTGAGATAGAGCTCGTGCAGATCCTTCCATTCGGCGGTAATACGGCTCATTTCCCCGGACGCGCCAGCGGATTTGACGTAGGTCTCGATGCTGTCGAGTAGCTCCTGGCATGGCTTTTCAATGGTGGGCGGGACGCCCAGTGCTTTGAGTTCGCGCAGTTTGCCGGTGAGACTCGCCAGCTCGGAAATGCGATCCAGAAAATCGCGGGCTTCCCGCACGCGGTGGGAGAATTCTTCAACGCAGGTGTAACGATTGGCCGCCTCAATATCATCGTCCTCGGCAAGCCCCAGCATGTCGCGCAGGGCTCCTCTCACCGAGGCATAACAGGCAACCCGGCTTTCTCTTCCATCCTCGGGCAGCGCAAAGATGTCGGCCCATTCGGAAATAGGGTCGGGAACCGAGGCTCCGGGCCAGGCTTGCAATGCCTGTTCGGCCTGGCGGAACTCGTGCCAGGCACGGGTTTCCGTCTCTTTCAAGAGGTCAAGGAGGCGCTCGGCGGCTGCCGGGCTGTAACCGGTGCCTTCTTTCCAAAGGCCAAGGGCGTGAAGCGACTCGGTCAGGTCGTGCCACAGGGTTTCATCAGGACGCGTCCCGGGACGGAGTTCATCCAGCTCCTGGAGCCAGTCAACCGGGCTGCCAATGGTGCGGTCATCCTGAGAGACCGTCTTGCCGTGAATGGTGAAGCCGGTGATCTCCCCAGTGCTGATGAGCAGCGTGATCAGGATATCCACCCAGGTGTCGGTCAATCCCAGGTCCGTGGTTTTCAGCCGTTTGCGGGTTTCCGCGATGCTGGTGGCAGGCGGGTTGGCCTTGCGGATATTGTCCCGAATCCGCTCCTTCGCCTTTTTGAAGGCTTCCACGCTGCTGGCGGCCAGTGTGACCGAGACTTCTCCGGGCGCACCGGTGTTGAGCAAACCAAGCGGCGCAAGGTGCTTTTCAAGATCAGTCTTGGCAGTCCCATCCCCGTCGGTCACGCGGCCTTTCCAGATGGCTTCGAGGATGCGTTTGCGCATCTGATTGCTCAAGTCCGCGCTAAAGGAATAGGCCTCCCGGAAATCCGGATGAAAGTGGAAGACCTTGGCTAAAGCCTTGGTGGCGACCTTTTCCAGTAGCCGCTCCAGAGAGCGTTCACCCTGCGGAATGTTCTGGTACAGGGAGAGCAGTTCTGCGGGTTCACAGAGGATTTCCCAGGCTTGGTCCTTGGTGTTCCACTGGCGGATTTCGCCGTTCACAAAGGACTCGAGCAAAATCTCCGTGGACTTGCGGGCAGGCTGGGCAGATTTGGTTCCGGCGGGAAGGTCAATCCATTCGCCCAGCAGCTCCAGCTTGCGCCGGACGGATTGCGAAGCACCGCCCGCGTTAACCTGGGACTGGTAGTCGCCAAAGAGCTTGACCAAAGCCATGCTACGTTTGAGTTCATCGATATCCTGGGCTGGCAATGTGGCCGGTAGCCATACGAGGGTCCGTCCGTTGCCATGACGGACTGCATCCATCTCGACATCGAGCGGCGAGGCTGACGGGTAGAGCACCGCCAGGTGCAGTGCCTTGCTGGCGGGCACGTCCTTAACAAATCCAATGACTGCGTGGTCGTTGGTGAGCGCCGTCACCGGTTCAAGTCGATAGTCCAGGGAGCGGCGGGTTCGCTGCCAATCCACATCCACCTGGGTCGAGAAACCATGTTGTGGTGGCACAGTGCCGCCCAGCGGACTGCCCGGGAAGCGGAGGAACAGTTCAAGATGGGAGCGGTAGGCGCTCTCAAGCTGAATATCCGGTGCGAAACCATTCTTGACCCGCTCGACTTCAACCAACAGCTCTTCGCGTTCGCCCCCGTCACCCTCAACCGAGAGAAAAAAGCTCAGATTATCCCCGCTGCCTTTCTGACGTAGGGGCGGAAATGTTTGGGCAATCTTTTCCAGGATTCGGGCCGTTTCCTGGTCGCTTCCAGCGGGGTCACTTTCCTTGCCGGGCCATCGCAGCAAGAGCGCGTCATTCAGCTTGGAAACGGTGAGTTCTTCCTTGACCATGGAGAGGACGATCAATGCTTTGATCAGGCGTTCGCTCGCTACCTTGGCGGCAGCCTGGTCGGCCTCCGACCAGCGTTTGTAGGGCACGCGGGACAGGACCTCGTCCCTGGCCGTGCCACAGAATCGCTCGAACATCCCGTAATACTTGGCCATCTCCGGATCGTCCTGGATGATCTTGTTACGCAGATCCTCGTAGTCGAACACGTCGTCGAGCACCGCGATACGTTTCCAGTCGCTGGTATCCTGCAGACGTCTTTCAATGAATTCCTGGACAAATCCCAGTGCGCCACGGGATCTGCCGCCCCGGTTGGTGATCGCGGTGAGGCAGTACAGCCCGAAGGGATGCATTGGATAAACGTCGGCAAAGTGTTTTGCCTCGTCGGTGATGGGTTCGCGTTCGCGGAAGTACCGTTTCAGGAAGTCACTAAAGGCTCCCCGGAAATGCGGCTGAATTTCAGCCTTGAAGGCATCGGCGAGCTTGTGAACGCATTTGGAATTTTCACGAAACAGCCGGTGATTGTAGATGCGATGAAATTGCGTGACCGGGATGTTGATGGACTGGAAGCGGCCGGATTGTCCGGAAAGCTTGCCCATCAGCTCTGTATCGTAATTGCGCCCAGCTTGGCGAGCGATGGCCTGAATTTCCTCTTGGACCGCGCCAAAAATCCAGAACGGTTGATCCCCGGCCAGTCCAGCTTCGGCCAGTTGTCCAAGGAAAGCAGTGCCCCGGTTAAAGTGTTCGTCGCTCTGGATCAGGTGAAGATATAACTCGTCAATAAAGACCAGGACACCTTCATAGCCACGTTCTTTGGCGATCTCGACCAGCTTCTTGACCTTTTCCGTGACCGTAGTGCGGTCCTGGACAAGTTGAATGTTCAGGGCGGCAACAGCCTGCTCAATGATGGTCTTCTGATATTCCTTGTCATAGGAGCGAAGCTGATCGACGGAGAGACTCCGGTTGTCACGAATCCAGTTCTCCACATCGCTGCGGGTGCCGCTGGCGGTGTGATTGAAAAAGGTATCCAGATAGGCGTCGGTGTTGGACAGAGTCGCCGTTACTGGCGGCGAGAGGTGGCGCAAGTGGTCAGTAACCGAGTTCCAGAAAGCCTGCTCGAGGGTCTCGTCAGGCACTTCAATGGCGGTAAAGTTGATCGTGAGGAATTTTCGTGGTGCGAGCGCATCCATGCCCCATTCGGGCTTAGTATCGAGGAACTGTTTGCGCAGCGTCGGTTCGGTCAGAATGGCAGATAGCCATGCCATGAAGATGGTCTTACCGGAACCGTATAGACCGGTGATGAAGAAGCCGCGACCTTGCTTACGGTGAATTCGGTCCAGGATAATTCGGGCCGACTCCTCAACCTCGGGCAGCATGACGAAGCTTCCGAAAATCCGCGTCCGGCTGGCCGAATCGTGAGTCGACTCGTTGAAGTTTTCCACCCAGCTACTGACGGGCGTGAAATCAAACATATCCTTCATGAGTGGCATATCAGGCCTCTAGCTCCACAATTGGTTGATCTCCGCGAGTAAGGGTGTACTGCCCGCAGCGGCAAAGCTGACCAGCCATTCGTCCTGTCAGCACCAGTAAAATTCTTCTTTTTCCCACGGCATCGTTGTACCAGGTGGTCATGGGGTCCATGCCGAGCGCGAAAACCATTTCAAGGTGATCGAGAATAGTTAAACCATCCGGTAAAAGCTGCTCGGCGACAAGGTCGTGCACAGCCTTCCGAAGCCTGTTTCCATAGCGCTTTAGCTCTGCCGAGATATTCGTTGAATTGAAATCGAATACCTCGGCGAACACGGGATCTGTAGCCAGAATATTGAGAACAATGTCATTCACGCTCACGTACCGGGCTAATCCAAAATCGTCCAGAGATAGCATGTGTTCCGCAAGCCATGTTTTTCCGGAGCCTTGATCGCCTATCAGGCAGCAAAGAGTCCTGCCTCCAACATGGCTTTTGCCGACCAACCCAATAAGCTCATTGAGAGCCTTGTTTTGAGCTGGAGTAGTTTTGTTATTTCCAGGCATCGACATACTCCTCCAGCGATCGATGAATCAGTTGAATTTGGTCTGTGCTTCCGTGCCTGTGATATTCACAATGCCCCTTGGATGCGAGCTTGTTCAATCCGCCAATCAACAAAGCGCGATTGCACATGAAGATTGGAGCAATGGTCCCTTCATTAATGACCGTGGCTGTTGATGGTGCTCGCCAACCGTTTCTGAATGCATCGTGGTAGAGCGCGTAGCCCAAAACAGCTTCGGTTGGACAGTAGGCCATCACCGAGTAGTTGGATTTCGAAAGCGACAAACGCCCTGCTTTTACGAGGATAGACCGCACCCGATCCCTGGTTGACTCAGGCATTCGGTCGTATTTTCGCTCCAAGAGCTGGTCGAGATGGTAGCGAGAAAAAACGGCCTCGCCAGTGTTCAAGAAGCTATCCGTAACCAGAAGTGAAAGAGTTTCAAATAGAACCGGCGTGGTGATACAGAGCTGGAAAAACACCAAATCCTGAACAGCGTCGTCATTGCTACGAATCTTTCTGAGCATCCTCAGAAAAGGCGTGCTGATAATCGAGTTGTTTTCGATTTCCAAGAAGCGATACTTCATGTGCTGCCACAGCTTCTCCTTGTTGGACTCAGACTTTTGTGGCCAATGTTGGATGCAGGAACCGCGTACAGTCTGCACGTCACTACTCTCCAATGCCGCGTCGAGCAGCATGAGAGTTTCTTCCAGAAGGAATCCGTATCCGATTGTTGAAAATGGCTTATCCATTGTTTTTGATTTCGCTTCGCATACAAATTCTCGTCCTTGGGCTGGCTATGTTCTTGAATTGCAAGTTATCAACTTTCTGTGGGATGCCGGTAGCCAGGCCCAAGAACAGCATTTATAACGCCGTACAAAGCCAACGGATTTCGTAGCCACAAACGGTATTCGTGGCCGCGCAGGTTGTGGTCTGGAGAGCAGTCAACGCTCCACTGACGGAGGATGTACCCGGCCGTGGCAGCACGCAGTTTCATACGCAGGACCCCGCCGTCCATGCTGTAGTCCATTTCCGTGATCTCGGGGCGGGGCTGGTCGGGGTGCGGCACCAATTCCAGCTCTACGATACGAGTCCATTGAATATCCTGGTCGCTTCGCTCGTGCGACTGAACCTCTGCGCCTTTCATCACGACCGGATTTTTGATCCGGGTAATCACGAAATCACGGAACTCCTGGCTCTTCCGGTCAAAAGCGCGGACATGCCACCGCGAACCGTTATCGAGCAGGGCAAAGGGAACAATCTCCCGGTCTGTACGCCCGCTAGTGATTGAGTGATATTCGATTGCCAGCGGACATCCCTGATGAATTGCTCTGGTGACGGAAGCAAGCACATCCAGATCCGGCTGAGTCAGCCGTGACGGTGTATCGCTGGTTATCCATGTCTTGAGCCGTACCGGCTCGCCATCGCCAAAACCCTGCGTTAGCCAAGAAAGCACGCGATCCGGAGGGGCGTCGAAGACGGGCCGGAAATCCGGCCCGAGGACGTAGGACTTGCCCTTCGAGTCGTAATCAATGTTGCCCGGCGCAAGCTCCTTGTAGAGAGCAATGTCTCGAGTCGCTGCGGCGGACTGGATGCCAAACCGCGCCACCAAGTCCTGCCGACGTATTTCCCCCACAAAACGCACACGCAGCTCTATGAACGCGAGCCGGTCGCGTTGAGGTTGGGTCAATTCTGCAAGTTGGTCGTTGGGCATTCTTGAGTGCTCTATCGGGTTAACGAATGCTTATGCGGGCTGTTGCGTGAAGTATATAAGCTGCTCTAGAATGTGTGCAACGCACTATTGTAGTGTCTATATACGATGTATGGTGATTACCATTTAGGGTTTGTCCAGGTGCCCAGGGCTCTTGAGCGCCATGTGGCCGAACCACCGAAGGAGGTCTCGTGAGCAAGCCAATCACCCCGCAGATGCCATTTGTGTGGCCGGAGCCTCGCGTCAGCGCTGGGATGGGCAGGTACGAGACCGGCCTCCCGTTCGAAGTGGCCACGCGGGCTGCGCGTAGTGTGTTTGGCGTGGTCTCTGCGATCGACGCCAGGGCGGTGAACTGGATGGAAGGGTACCTCGCTGATAATGCCGAGACCATGCTGCGACTGGTAATCAGCATTCATCCGACCTGTCGGACATCGGAGTCCGATTTGCACGACCTGCTGCGGCTGGTCGAGCGTCACGGCGATCGCGCCGCCTTCAAGGTGTTTCCTGAAGCCTCGCTGCTCGATCGGTCATCCAACCTCTTGTGCCTGTGCGGTGCGGATGGTGAGGGGGCGGTTTCGGTTGGCCCAACCGAGAATATGGGCTTCGCTCCGGCGTCACCCTCGCAAGCGAACCTCGCTTCAGTCGTCACTGCGGCGACCTTCGAAGCCTGCCGGAAATGGTTCGACTACCTGTGGGGCATCGCCGGTCCGTTGCGTCCGGATGTTGCTACGTCGATGCCGAACCTGGTGCTGCCTGAGGGTGATGTGGAAGCTTCCCGCTTGTGGGAGAACTACCGGCGGCGCTGCCTTGCCCATGAGTCAGCCACCGAGCCGTCGGTGCGTGCCATCGTCGACCCGGAATCCGGTGAGGTCGTGTTGGTGGACCAGAACAATCAAGCGGTCCCATCGCCGACCGAAGCTATTGGCGTTCCCAAACTCGACCTGCTTTCTGACTGTGTGGCGCGGGTCTTCGAGCTTGGCGCACTGGTTTCCGTGGACAAGTTGAGCCGGATTCCGCCGCTGGAAGCTCCGGTCAAACCTGAGTGGTTCGGCGTTGATAGCTTTCGTCAGACCGGGATGGTCAAGGCGCAGACCTCAATCAAGGTCGCCCCATTCGATGAGTCCACGCTCAAGAAGATCGACAGGCTGCGCCGGGTGTCCGGCGAGTTGTTACCTCGCTATTCGTTCGCGTTGGCCGATGGTGTCCGCTGGATGCCCAAGCAGGCCATCCCCCTTTTTGAGGCGGCGCTGACGGCTGCAAACGACGACGCGAAGAAGCTTCTCGGAGAGACTATGGGTGAGGACATCCAGGCCTTCCTGGGGTCGCAGCGCGAGCGCATCCGCAACGACGCTCAGCGTATGTACGAGGCCTATCACCCTGGCGGAAGAATCCCGGACAACGCCGTCACCAATATCCTGGATGAGCTCAAGGCGCGTCTGGACAAGACCAAGGCCGACAAGCTGATCCCCAAGGTCGCGTACTCGCCGGTGGCATTCAATCCGTCGCAGAAGTCGGAGTGGTCGTCGCCGTGGGGCCAAGCGTTCGCGCTCCTCAAAGGGATCGCAGAGTTTCCGCGCGAGGCCATGACCAATCGATTCTTCTGGCAAGGGATCAGGACGGATGAGGATGCCCTGATCAAGGCCATGAACGTGGCCGGTGACTACCTCGTCGATGAGTATGGCGGGCGCAAAGCTAAACAGCGCGCCGAACTCGAACTAGACCTGATCAAGCAACTGGAAGACGCACCGGGCGACGCGCTGGCCAAGTGCCGGGCTTTGTGGACCTTGATCACGAGCGGAAGAGAGGATGCGTTGATCGCACTTGTAGAAGATTCCGCCACCAAGACGCAAGATGGGATTAGCGCGTGAAAAAACAATGGCAGCCCACTGGGCGTGTTTGTGAAGGTAGTGGCCTTCGCAGCCGACACCGTTACTGAGGTGCGCGATGACTGCATGTCAGAACGAATTGGTCATTGATTTCGGCGACGTGGGCTTCCGAAATCCGAAGCATCCATTTCGCGTGCGTCTCGACTCCAGTCCGTTGGAGCAACTGATCGAGGCGGCAGAAAACGCGCAGCGTGTGTACGAACTGCTGCTGATCGATCGCCCTGGGGACATTTGGGCCTATACGTCAGTTGTCCTCGACGCGCTTCCGCCTGGTGTTGCCAGTCGGGTGGCGCGTGCCCGCGAGAAATGTGTTTCACGCGCCGAAGGGAAAACACATACCTGGCCAGAGGGAGTGATGCCGTTCCAGGATTTCGACCAACTGTTCTATGGGGCATGGGACGACACAGAACCCGAGGATGAAGCCTGGCTGAACTACCGCGACTCGTCTGTGATGCAGGCATATGCTGAACAATCGTTGGCTATTGCTCGTGCGGCCCAAAGCCGATTGGACTGGAACGATCATCTCCTGCGTCATGTTGTTGCCCGCGTGCGTGCGGGCAAGCATCCCTATTGCTACCTGGATCGCCGTGTCGCACTTGCGAAATGCCAAGAGTCGATTCCGAATGAGCCGACCCACTCGCCGGCCTTTTACAAAAAGCTGGGAGAACTACTCCGTGACGGTGAACTAGCATCCGTTGCCTATCGTGCAAACGGGGATCAGCGCGTTCTACGCATGTTGGCGACGGAGCAGCGCCGACGTGCCCAGCGCACGGGACATACAGCCGGCAACGCCTTACACCTCAGCGCCCTTGTGGACCACACCATCGATAACGAGGCGTGGGACTCCGAGATCTGGTTTTTCAGCGAAGGACTGGCTCCCGGTGATCTGTTTATCGAAGGGGGTGGTTTGGGTGCCACCACAGTCAAGGAACTGACCGAGATACATGGTCGGCGTCTAGGCAACCACATCTTGTCAGCACGAGACGAGGGAGAGATAACTGGTTTCGACAAGGAAATGGGCGAAGGCTGGGCGCTCTATCGGAAGCAGACTCCCTACAGTCGTCGCAAGGGCTTGGAACGAATTCAGGATCGAAGGCGAAGTAAGCTGGGGCCGTTGCTGAGCTTTGCCAAAGAGGGGGCGACGCTCTTTGATTTCGAGAAAGCCGTCATCGTCATCGGGCCCGAGGTCACTGCGTCTGCCTGTTCGGTGATCGCTGCAGCCGTCGCTGAATGGCAGGGCCATGGCGGGTGTCCCATGGTGATCGTCTGTGGGGCGCATAGTGAGTTCGAGCGCGCGGGGTGTCGCGACATGCTCGTGCCGCCTGAAGATATCCTGGCCGGACCGCCCCCCGACGGCTGGCTATTGGACGTCTTGTCCCACCGTTGTCCGTGGGTCGATGTAGTGCTGGCGTTGCATGCTCCGGCGTGGGTCATGGTGGCACTCGAACGCCATGTCAGCCGCCACGATGGGCTATGGCGTCCGTGGATCGTGGCAACGCCAGGAATCCAGCATCTTAGAGCCGATCGGGTGCTCAATGGGGATCTCGATGCCGAACTCCGAGACGCAGCGGAGAGGGCGAAGAGCATGAGGCCCAGGCGGCTCTAGTGGATCTGTGACCATGCCGGACAAAGCGCAGCCCAACTATACCTTTACCGCACTGGATGGCACCGTGTTGGGGTTGAGCGAAAGTCGCTTTGACGAACGCCAGCGCCGCCAGCGCTATCGCCTTCCGAAAACTGCGGCGAGCTGGGATTACGCACCCCTGATTGACGTTTTTCGCCGTGAGCGTGGATTCCAAACGCCTCGGTTCACGGGAAAATCGGCAACCGAATGGGTGGCCGACTTACGGCGGCGCAAGTCGCCGGAGTTGGACCGCTTCACCCATTGGTATGAGTCCCTCGTGAGTCATTTTCTGGCAGAACTCGCAAAGCGGCCACGCATTCCGGAAAACCTCTACAGCATCGAATTGGCCCGGCCACCCTTGACGTCATCGCTGCCAAGTCTGATTCGCGGGATGGGCTTGAAGCGGGCCAGCGCCGAGCAGTGGGCGGCAACCCTACGGGCTATGACCAGCAAGGGGGTGAAGCCAGAGGAGTTGGACGAGTCCGGCGTGTTGATTCGCCTTAAAACACAGTTCGCAGGGGAAACGTTATCGCAAGCGCAGGTTGTCCGCCTGCTCGATCTTGGCCATGTGACGCCGAAGTTTGTCTGCGAATCCCGTTTTGGCTTCATGACGAAGGCGGGGTGGAACGAGTGCTGCCAGTGGGTACCGGCAAAAGACTATAAGAAGCGCGGCCTGTGGGGATCCAAGAGGGACGGGAGCTGGTACATCATCCGTTATCGGCATCGTGCGCTGGGCTGGTCTGTCGTGCGTTGCCGCTACACCGACCTATTTACACGGCGACCGGACTGGTGGTGGGTGCTCGACGAGCGGGGGAAACTCGTTGAACAACCTCAGGAGGGCTTCGATTCGCCCGAGGACGCCATTGAATATGCCGAGCACAGAATCAATCAGCGATTTTCGCCAATGGGCAGTGATCATGCCTTGCCGAAGTGGGAGCGCTACTCTCTGCAGGGCAACGACGGCTATCGCGAGATATTGATCCAACTGGATGATTGGCACGGGAGTTACAAGCCGCGCCACTATCGGTCACGTAACGTCCTGGTCCATGTCCGGACAGGTATTCGGGAAACCGACGGCGGACGGCGAGTGTTGTTCTTGGACGAAATTCAGAGCGATTGGCATGCCGATCTCCATGCGGCCGGCAAGGGCGATTCATCAACGCAAAACAAGGTGCTACCTCCGGATGCGCCTTTTCGCAAGGACTGGCCGCTGCTGGCATTGAAGTTGATGCTGTGGTGGTCGCAGGCGCAGAAACTGGATGGCGTGGCCTGGAGTACGGCTGAACTGCAGTTTGCGCGTTGGCGAAGCTACGGGCCGCCGGAAGCACTTTACCGATCTGCCTTGCCGGACGCCGCTCGTTCGATTGCCAAGGTCCTGAATCTCGAACTGACGCAGACCAGTATGGCTGTCCGTAGCAACACCCGCTGGGTTGAGCTCGCCGATGATGGTGGCTGGGTCGTGCGCAACAGGTCAGGGGTGCCAATCACGAAGCCGTTTCGCCACCGGAGCCAAGCAGAGGTTTTTGCTGATCTGACGGGATCGTTCGTGAGAGTGAATGTTCCCGTGCTGTGGTTGAACGATATGGCTCCGATTAAGGCTATTCCGCTATATGGCGCGGCCACGGAGGATTTCTGGCTTCAGCCTGATTCTCGGCCTGCAAATAAGGAGGGGAAACATGAATCGCGAAGCTGAGCGCCAGTCCATGGTGCGTTACACGATTATGCCGGATTACGGCGGTGCTTACGGCTGGATCAACCGAAACGGCCCAGAGGACGCGCTTGGACCAAACCATGCCGATACCTGCGGCTGGAGCGGCGATCATCCGATCTCGGATGAACTGCAAGCGAATTTCGCTGCGTGGCAGATGGAATTCGAATCAGGGACGTGGGAACAAAAGGGGCGCTCCATTTTTGATTGGCCGCGCTTTCACGAAATTGGCATGGCCTTGACGCGCCGGCTTAAAGCGGAGTTAGGCGATACGGCACGGATCTATTACGAAAAGCCGATGGAAGATCCAAATCGACGCATCCAGGAACGGGTCGAGTTGCTTTCTGATGGATCGATCATCGAGTGCTTTCCGCAGCGCCTATCTTCGGAGGAGAAAGCATGACTGCACAGATTTCAGAGAAACTTATCTACGAGGGTCAGCAACTCTCGATGTGTACCAATCCCTTGGGCCTCTATTTCGCGATGGGTGGGGATGGTCCTAACTTTGAATACACCTGCACTGCGCTGTGGCGTGGCTACGTCGGTACCTGGGAAATCGTCGATAGCCGGTTGTATCTGATCGAATTGCACGGGAGGACGGAAGGCGGCGACGAGGTTTCCGTGGCCACCATTTTTCCAGACTATCCCGATCGTGTTTTCGCGCACTGGTATTCGGGAACGATCCGGATTCCGCAAGGCAAGCTGCTCAACTACGTCCACATGGGGTACGGCAGCACCTACGAGCGTGATCTGTTTCTGGAGATCGAGAGAGGTGTCATCAAGAATTCCTGCGTGCGCCAGAACGGGCACGCCGAAGGTGACAGTGGCCCAGAGGGCTACGGGATCGGTGGAATGACGGTCTTCCCGAGTAGCAAGCGAGCGGAGGGAGATTCGCCATGATCTATCTCTATTGGTATTTGGGCATCGGGGCGGTCGTCTTGGTCCTCATGGCGGCATTCCATAAGCTCACCAAGAAGAAGGACGACAACTCGCTGAACGATGTCCTCGGGGATCTCAGGCCAGAGCGGAAATCGCTGTGGTCTCGGCTTCTGAACGATGTACTTGTAAATGCCCTGGTCGGAACGCTGATCGTTCCATTCTGGACTGTCATCGTTTTCTTCAAGGTCAAGGAACTCATCTTCGGCGAACCCGTTCGTGCCCCCGTCGACGTGCCGGAGTTTGCCGTCACGCGTGGCGACCTGCAGGCACAATTGAGCATCCAGGAAGTCGAGCGGCAGGAAATGGTTTTCGATCCGTTGGGGGCAGCACCGAACGTGCCATTCGGACATCTGAACACGGCATGGAAGAAGTTCTGCGAGGGCATGGAGCCCCACGACACCCTTTGGAGTTTCACCGCCCATTGGACCTGCGCGTGGGGCAGCAAGGATATTCGGCAGGGCTACGTCATCGTGCGCGGCGAAGAAACTGGGCGCCACTTCATGACTGTCCGGAAGGACATCGAAGAGGACACAGGCCAAGAGAACGTGAGTGGCAAGAAGATGGATGGATTCGATACTCCGGCTTGGCTTCGGAAGCAGGCGGACTGATTCGCACATGACCACCGAGAGACGTTGCCAATGATCAATTTGAATGCGCTACAGAGAGCGCTACCGATTTCGGGGGTGGAAGCAGCCGTGGGAGAGAGCCTTGTCGTCAAGCTGTATCGCAAGCACGGATGGTCGTATGTCGCAGAGATCAACCGGTCTGAGGGAGGGAACCCATGAATGTAGCCTGGAGCAAAAACAACAAACCCGAGGGGCAACAACCGGATCGAGAAATCTCCCGCAACGCAGGTCAGTTACTCGGACGACTGGACGAAATACTGCCTTTTATTTACATCGCTCAGTATGGCGCATCCAATCGTGAGCTGCGCGAGCGGACGACGGATGAGGCGACCGGGCTCTTTGCCATTGCGAAGCAGACGGGCGGAGATCATCCTGGTGTCGCACCCCGCGTTGGGCTGGTGCTCCCAATAAACCTGTGCCGCGATGAAAAGGTGCGCACCACATTGCTGGAAATTCCCGCACTGATTGATCGCACGATAAACACCACGATGTCTGATCGGCGACGTGCTGTGCAGGCCAAGCTTGATGACGCCTTCGGCGGCGAGTTGATGATTGAGGACCGGGAGAGCCTGGATGGATTTTTCGCGCTCAAGCCTGGTCCTGGCCTGTTCACGCGGCTGCACGAGTCATTCGATTACATCATCTCGGTGCTGGACAATCCGGTGGGCACGGTCCATGTGACCGAAACGAGCCACTTCCATTGGCGCAGTTTTGGTGAGTTGATGGAGTGGTACCACGGGCTACGCGGATCGGGGCGTTTCGGTGAGTGGTCGGCCTTGACGCCGTTCTATGTCTGCGGCGACACGGGGATTTTACCTTCCTACAGCACAGATCGTTGGGCGCGACGAGGGCTGATCACGCCTGCCGATGAGCCGTCGAAGTGGTTTGTGCTCCGTCCCGGTCTGCACAACGCGAATTTTGGCGTACGCCTGGAGATGGAGGAATACGGTTGGGCAAAGTTGCACCTGACGCTCGATACCATCACGGTCTCAATTTGCTTGTCCGATGTATTCGATCCATTTCCTGAGTTGGTCGCGTGGGGGCGGGAGGTTGACGAAGGCGACCTGCCGATCCAGATGGAGATCGACGAAGAAGGCCGGATAGCCGTGTTGACCGTACTACGCACCGAGAATCCATCCCGCGTCCTGTTGCGCGTCACACGCAATTACGAAAACGAAATCTTGCTGGAAGGTGTTGTCGATCGGGCTACCTTGGCATCAGCGCTGAAATCCGAGCTTCGCCGTTTCTTTAACACGGAGTTCGATCCGCAGCACTGGGATATGGGGCGCAATGAGGATCCGGACGATGGTTATGTACAGACCCGTGACCAGGTGCTGGGGCACGCTTGGCTTGCGCCGGCCAAGTAAGCCACGACACTGGAGACGACGATGCGCCAACGATATTTTCTGATTGAGCCAAAATATTCTGACCCGGACACGTTTTGCCACTTCATCGTCGGCAGCGATCGGGTGCGTGCATCAATACAAATTTACGCGGACACATCGATGCTGCTCGAAGTGGCGTCTGCTTTGGAAGCAGAGTCGCTTCCCGAGGAATGGCCTCGTGAGGAAGATAAGTTTGGTTCTGAAGACGATGTTTACTTTGGTTTGGTAATTACTGTGATGCCACATGAAGGGGGGGAACGGATTTTACGGATTAAAGTTTTTCAGGACTGGCTTGATGACGGAGCCCCATTTCGGACGGATATTCGTTTCCATCTGCCGCCCAATGATGCTGCGCAGTTTGCAAGGGAACTCAGAGCGTGGTGCAGCAAGCCGGAGTATGCGTTCATCTGGAAAGGTGACTGAGGTGGCCATGTTCAATAAGGTGATTGATAACCTGCACATCTACCTATTCCAACCGGTCACTCGGCGGGATGCGCTGGAGATCGCCGCCAAAAGAATGGCGCAGACCGATGTCGCGCTGATCTGTCACGGCAACAAGCCGTCTCGATTCCACATCTATAACGAGCCGGCTGAGCCTTGCTGGTGGATACAAGCACCGTGGGGCGATGGCCATTCTGACTATGCGCTACGGAGCAGTCGGGTGATTGTGGTCGGTCGAAGGACTGGGCGCATTCATTTCGATGGTTCGGCCAACGATGAAGGCTAATTCGGCGTGTGCGCAATGCCATCAGAGGGAGGGAACATGAAAGATGACGCCACGATAAAACCAGAGTACCCGAGCGCTTTCTACGGCCTTGTCGAGAAAGCCACCGAAGCCGTCCTCCTTTATCCTGCCGACGGATACTCCGGCGGCCCCTTCTGGAACGAGCAGGGCGAACTGGACATCGTGCGTTCGACGGACTGGGACGAAGAAGATGTCGGAATCGTCTCGCTTGGTGGGAACCTTTATCGTCTGGCTGAACGGCTGATGGGGCCATTCTCTCGGCTCAGATTGTATTGGGGTGACGAGTTCACGGCCGACCAAGTTGACGATGGAGTATTGAGGATTACGTCGGTGGTTGTTCCTCGTCGTTACGTCCATTGTCGATCTATTGCATCGAATTTCAATAACGATCACCCGATTGTGAACTACTTGCATGCCATGGGTGGTGGATGGGAAAAGGTGGCCGGTTTTCTGACGCTGACCGTTCCCTCCGAGCACTGGACAGAGTTTCGGCGCCTGATTTCCGCAGAGGGGTTGGCCCCCAGTGTATTCCCTCTGGAGGTATGAGAAATGGCAGTTGCCCTCTAGTTTATCGATTTCATTGTTCCGATCGCCGTCATTCGCGAGCAGTACCCCGGAGGCTGGGATCAGTGCCTCAAAGACCATGAGTGTCTGATTGGCGGCCGTGTCTGGTATGACGACCATCTGCTCCGGGATGGCGCGATGAATCCTCATGACATCGGATCGCTTATCGACGAATGGACGGAGTTGGGTTTTCAGCCGATGGAAGAGCGCGATGGAGAGCGCGTATGGAAGGATGTTTGTGTCGTCGAGTCGATGTTTGGCGGGCCTACATTGCCCTGCGAATGGCTGGCCATCGGTGATGATGGTTGTTCTGCATATCGGAGAGGAACTGATCCCGGAACGACAAGGTCGCGGCCACCTCGATAATCACATGCTGAGGACTTGGACCAATTCGCGGATTGGGAGAACGTCGAGTGCAGTGCCAGCAATATGGTGACGTTCGTTTAAAACTGCCAAGAAGGTGCAATTTTAAACGCGCGCCGATACCACCCGTTATCTCAATCAGCATATTTGGAAGAAATTCACCGGATTCTGGTGCTTGCGAGTAATGATGCTGTTTAAGGGCATGTTCGTTAGCATCTGAGACAACATCGTGGGCAGACGGTCAGATACCTACGAGAATGAGCTACGATAAGCGCGTCAAATTGCACAGGATGAACTCGCCGAACAAGCCCAGTGACTTCGGGCCAACGGTTGTTGGCATCGATAACCGTAGCTCGCGAGTACAGATTCTTGTCTCTGATCTCCCATCAAGCGTGCGGCCGCCACTACGGGAGATCGGCACAGAGGTTATGGACTTCTCCCGCGATCTTGTTTATCAAACTATCTCGTTCTGATGACGGGGCCTGAATCGCGTACGCCATAAGAAGGATAGTTGCTGGGTGCGTACCCAGAACTTCTGCAATTTCTTCAAGCTTGTCGACAGTTGGGCTTTTCAGCCCTCGTTCGAGAGAGCTCAAGTACGTCCGGCTCGACACAACACCGAAATCCTCTTGGGTTAATCCCTTTTTTTTCCGAACCGTCCTAATAGCGGTTGCAAGGCCTTGGCGAAGATTCATTTTGGGCTCCATACGAGACCCAATGAACCCACTTTGAACACTATTGGACTACAATCTATAGTGTTCATTTGCTGGTTCAGATTCTGTGGATCTACTAACCCAATCGTTGCGATCTGATCGATACCGAGGATGCTCGGTCACAACTCTTGATCCACCTGCATTGGTTGAAATAGGGCGGGTGATGGCGCACTATGGCTTGTTGGTTGCCCGTGTACGGGAGTTCGTGTCGTACGTCTCGACTCAAACGCACAGACTCCCCCCTTCAGTGGGCTCCAAGGAGTCGATCAACTTGCTGCCGTCAGTCCTGGAGATAATTAGGCCAGCTTTTTCTCCGAACGATGTCCCCATACTTCGGCGGGCGTCCGACCAAGTGACCATGGTCCGTGAAGCAGTCGATCGGTTTCACTACAGCGTGTGGGGAACCTCATCCTTCGGTCCAGAAAAGTTTGGAAGAACTGAGTACCGTCGATGTAAAGACGCAGGCTGCTGGCGCGATCAAAGCATCTACAGCACGAGCGACGTCCATGAGCTAGCAATGGAGATTTCGCTCGCCATCAGTTATCTGGGTAAGGTACAGGGCGTTCTTCAGGAAAAACTTGCCGAAGAATCCCGTGTACTGAGGAAGAAATTGAACCGGAGACGGAAATTGAAAAACCGTTCGTGACCCTCAGTCGCTCTCTCAGTAATACTGCCGAATGTAGCTGCAAGCCCTTTTCGAATATCTCTTCGCCTATGTGCAACTTGTCCGGAAGTCCATTCCTACATCTACCCCCCGGTTTTCGGCTGAATTCTTCTATCGGCAGTAAATTCGCTGTATGTAATGCTTACGGAGGAGCGGCGAAGAATTTTCAACTTGGGAAGGCTATCGAATGATTCAATCGAGTGATCTATGGGAACACCAACAGCAGCTTGTTGACGTCGTGGTTTCAAGGATTCGAGAAATGGGGCAGTGTTCTGCGTCGAAGACTCTTGCTCAAGCCTTGCTTGGCCTTGCAGGCTACTCGGACCGGGTCAATTTTGAATTATCCAGGATACGCAATCTTGACGGCGGGAACCGTGCCGTATTCCTGGCACTTGTAGATGATGATGGCTTCGGCAGGCGGCTACTCGAAGATCTTCCTATCAACCTCGCTAGCCCGGAAATTTCACGGTCTTTTCGCTGACCGTGGAAACGGAATGCGATGTGGGTAGAGGGTAGCTGTGGTCATTGCGATCACGGAGGGCTTGGGCGATTTTGCGGATTGCCGGCGTAATCCCCCCAACCCCGGAAGCATCAGCGTGTCGGGGACGCACTCGATGGAAGCTACGGGGAAGCCAGGGCGCGAGCGGCGATGAGGAAGGTGTCGCGCAGTGGATGATGGGAGGCGAACAGGATGCGGATACGCCGAGTATTGCGAATCACGGCGGCACCGATCTTGAGTAATCGAACGCGAATGGTAGCGGCCGTCGCCGTGGCCAATTCCGTGGTGGCAAGAGCCATTTCGCGCAGTCGCTGCATCAGCGTGTAGGCCAACGCCGAGAACAGGATGCGCAGCCAGTTGGCGAGGAATTTCTGGCAACTGGCCCGGGTGCCGAAGAGGTCGAGCTGCGTTTCCTTGATACGGTTCTCGGCTTCGCCCCGCTGGCAATACAGGTCGTCGTACAGAGCCTCGGCTGGACGATCCAGATTGGTCACGATGAAGCGGGGATTGATGCCCTGACTGCCAAATTCGAGCCGCGTCACGATTCGCCGCGCCTTGTCCCAGCTGCCGGCGGCATACTGGAATTCATGGATCGAGCGCTGCTTCTCCTGCGTTCTGGCAAAGCGCTTCGCCATGCGTTTCTCCCAGGGAGCGACAATGCGGTGCAGGCGGGCATTGCGTGCAACGCCAATCACGTAGCCGACGTCCTGGCGCTCACACCAGCGGATCAGTCGTTGCCGGCAAAAGCCCGAGTCGCCACGGACGATGATGCGCGCCTTCGGCCACGCCTGCCGCAGTCGCGTCACCAGCAACTTGATGACGGCGGCAGCATGCTTGGCCCCGTCGATTCGGCTGTTGCGCAGAACGCAGGCGAGCATGGCCTTGCCGCAGAATACGTAGAGCGGCAGGTAGCAGTAGTGGTCGTAGTAGGCGTGGAACTCGGCCCTCTCCTGGTCGCCATGCAGCGGAATGTCGGACGCATCGATGTCGAGGATCAGATCCTTCGGCGCCACCGTGTGGGCCGCAATGAATTGATCGACCAGTACCCGATTCAGGGCAACGATGTCGGCCCGGTTGGCCCGCCGCTCCAGCCGACACAGGGTCGGGCTGCTGCCCAGTTCCTCGCCGGTTCCAACCGCCGTCTGCATTAGCGGATCGCTGCGCAGCGCCGAGTGATCATTCAGATCCTCGTAGCCGCAGCACAACCCGTATAGGCGCTGGGCAATCAGATCGCGCAACTCGTGCGTGATGAAATCCGGATTCCTGGGATCGTGCAATCCAGCAGCCACTGCCGCCGATAGCCCGACTCGACGATCCACCTGCCGCAACAGCATCAGTCCGCCATCCGAACTGATTGCCCCTCCATCGAAATTCGCTTCGATCCGGCGCCGACCTTCACGCCCAAATCCAAGTTCATCAGCGGTACACTTTGGCATCGGCGGAACTCCTCTACATACGGCTTCGAAACCTGTATTAGAGCGCCTTCTGGCGGTTCCGCCGACCCCTTCCGTGAAATTTCCGGGCTAGTGAACTCCAAGCGTTTGCGGACGCAGATGGGCATTGAAGAATCAAACCTATAACCCGAGTCTCCAGTTTGATCCTGACTAATGGGTTTTACTGCTGGTAGAACGTAACCACTCAAGCACCCCCATCCCCGCAGATAAGCCGGTAGCCAAACAAGCAGTGAGCAAATATCCCCCTGTTGTTGCCTCCCAGTCCAGCATCTCACCGGCCACAAATACTCCAGGCAACTCCTTGATCATGAGATTTTCGTCAAGGTTGTCAAAGCACACGCCGCCTGCTGTGCTGATGGCTTCCTCGATCGGACGGGTGGCGTGCACAGTGATGGGCAAGGCCTTGATCGACGCCGCCAGCGTAGCGGCATCCGCAATTTGCTCCTTGCTCAGAACTTCGTGCAACAGCGCCATCTTGACGCCAGCGATGCCAATCCGGCTCTTCAGGTGACTTGAGATCGAACGCGACCCGCGCGGATGAAAGACTTCTGCCAACAATCGCTCGGCTTCGTAGCCGGGCGCCAAGTCAAGCGTGAATGTCGCTTTGCCATGGGCATTGATGTACTCGCGTAACCGTCGCGAGAACGCGTAGATCAGGCTGCCCTCGACGCCGTGCGCGCTGATCACCATCTCGCCGTGTCGCCGGTCGCAACGTCCTTCGACGTCGGTGAAGCTTAGCGCCACCGACTTGAGCGGCGAGCCGGCGAACTTGTCGCACAGATGCTTACTCCACGCGACCTCGAAGCCGCAGTTGGCGCTTTGCAATGGCGCAATGCTTACGCCCATAGCCCGCAGCAATGGGACCCAGGCGCCGTCAGAGCCAAGTTGCGGCCAACTGGCTCCGCCCAAAGCCAGGATCGTTGCCTGTGGCGAGATTGAAGTTTCGCCGTCGGTATTGGCAAGTCGCAATCCGCCGTCGCTATCCCACCCCAACCAGCGATGACGTACATGCAGACGCGCACCGACACTGCGTAGGCGATGCAGCCAGGCGCGCAGCAATGGCGCAGCCTTCATCTCTGAAGGGAATACACGGCCGGAGCTGCCGACAACGGTGTCGATGCCCAGTCCGGTTGCCCAGGAGCGCAAGGCGCTCGGCGGTAGTCTGTCTATCATCGGCCGTAGCTGAATTTCTCGATCACCGTAACGCGAACAGAATGTGTCGTAAGGTTCGCTATGCGTGATATTCAGGCCACCAATGCCTGCGAGAAGAAACTTGCGTCCGACCGACGGCATGGCGTCGTAAATGTCCACCTGCACACCGGCGAGGCTTAGCACTTCGGCGGCCATCAGCCCGGCCGGACCGCCTCCGATTATGGCGACTTGCGGTGCAACGGAATCGGGCATCAGGCTCGCGCCCCAATAGTCATGCCGGTCGTCCGAACTTTTCGCCGGCAAACGGATTTCCCAATGGCTGCATGCCTTTCTTTAGCCAGCAACACCCGTTGTCGGCCGCGAGTGATGGCGGTGTCGAGCCACTTCCGTAGCGGGGCCGAGCAATGCAGGCGCTCGAGTGGTGTGCTATCGGCAAAGTCTTCGATAGTGGTCCAGCCTTCGTAGCCAGGATGTCGCATGGTCAATCATTTCATGAAAGGGAGACAGCCCGGGGCGCTGCTCCATACATCACGCCATCACGCTCGCCGTGTGGCAGGGGGTGAAATTATAGAAGCCAACCCCACCGTCTGCCACAGAGCATTGTTTGCAATGCTCTGTGAAGGCGGATCCACAAATGTCGCACGAAGCAAAAGAGCGACTTCTCGTCGACTCTCGTTGGTGGCACTTCGCTCACTTCCATACCGCCCGGAATCCCGTGGTTCGTCTGGTTCTCCGCTCGATAGTTTTTTCCAGATCGGACTTGCTTCCGATGATCACAACCCTTTCGCGCGCTCTCGTAATCGCCGTGTAGAGCCATTCTCGCGTCACGAGGGGCGTGTCCTCAAGAACCACCAATACCGTTCTGGCCGCCGATCCTTGTGCCCGGTGACATGTAATTCCGTAGGCCAGTTCGCAGTCCTGAGCGGCGTCATTGGCGAGTAATCGCGGTTCGCTCTCACCGTCCCACAGCACCGAGATGTTCAGGTCGCGATCGATGTCAGTCACCCTGCCTAGCAGTCCATTGAACAGGCCGTCGCGGTAGCGATTACGGGTGCAGACAATCGGATCGCCAACGGCAACGGTGGCGCGAGGCCCAAGTCGCACGACGGGCAGAGTCACATCCCTGATGCGATGGGCTGCGTTGTAATTGAAGTCATCGACGGTGTGGCGACGCGCCGCAATGACCATTGTGTCCGGAGAGAGGGCAAGCAACTCGCGATACATGGCAACATGATCGCGATTCCTGGAGGCAAGGAAAATGCCCGCGCCAGCGCCCTTCCAGTCATCGATGTGAGGCACCTTTCCCTCGCGGATCGCCGCAGCAGCAAGCGGAATCGGACTGCCACTCAGCTGGCGGCGAACCGTGGTCAGATTGGTCAGGCGCGATCCAACGTTCACAAGGTCATGGAAGACGCAGCCCCACCCAACCGGAGGCAACTGGCCGTGGTCGCCGGCCAGAAGCAAACGCGCCCCCTTCGGTTGGTACGACAGGAGTTCGTGCAGACCGGGAGTGTCCAGCATTGACGCTTCATCCAGAACGATCAGCGTCCTCTCGTCGAAGACGACCCTGTCGGCGCATGGCGGCTTGCCTTCGCATGAAGCGGCCTGCATGCTGATCAAGCGGGCGACGGTATGGCCGAGCCTTAGCTTCCTAGGTGAACTTGCACCACGGGCCAATCCAAGCGCCGCCTTGCCGGCCAATGCGCCCAGCACAACATTGCCACCCAGACGTTCCCACACGGCGGCCAGTACCCTCATTACGGTGGTTTTGCCAACACCCGCGCCGCCCTGGAGCAAGGCGACTGAGGTAGGCTGAAAAAAGTGGAGTCCAACGTTTCGTAAAATGATCGAAAACGGA
>JADHEF010000124.1_pt1 | contig 90345 bp, 83 predicted proteins | sample 8952391 | NCBI WGS metagenome assembly JADHEF01 (sample SAMN16124439, study PRJNA663245) | bioreactor sludge metagenome | isolation source: sludge (nitrite) | place: India:Bengaluru | collected 2019-02-28
GAAACGATGATCCAAACTTTGACGTAATGGGCAATTTTGATCATGGTTTAACTTTGGCATTAAGTAAGGGGCGTATCTTAAAAGAGACTTTACCTTTGCTAGAAACAGCAGGGATTAACCTTTTAGAAGATCCTGATAAATCTCGTAAATTGATTTTCCCGACCACGCATAAACAGGTTCGTATCTTAATTTTACGTGCTTCAGATGTACCGACTTATGTTGAAAATGGTGCAGCCGATATTGGTGTGGCCGGTAAAGATGTATTGATGGAACATGGCGCGCAAAACGTCTATGAACCATTGGACCTGAAAATTGCGGTATGTAAATTGATGACCGCCGGTAAGGTGGGGATGCAACGTCCTAAAGGTCGTTTAAAAATTGCGACCAAGTACGTGAATTTGACCCGTCAATACTATGCTAGCCTAGGTGAACAAGTGGATGTGATCAAGCTGTATGGCTCCATGGAACTTGCGCCACTGGTCGGTTTGGGTGATTACATTGTCGATGTCGTAGATACAGGCAATACTTTGCGTGCCAATGGTTTAGAGCCACTTGAAGAAATCTGTAAAGTGTCTTCGCGTTTAATCGTGAATAAAGCCAGCTTTAAGCGTAAGCAAGCGTTATTAAATCCGATTCTGGCACAGCTTGAAAAAGCCGTGGAAGAACGTGAAAAGGCCAAACTGGCTTAAAGTTGCAGGCATAAAAAAACCGTCTTCTTAGGGCGGTTTTTTTATGCCTGCAACTTTAAAAATTATTTTTGGATTGAAATACAATATGATTGGACCTGAACCAGTTGATTTAAATCATTAAAAGTATAGACATCACAAGCAGAAATATGAGTCGTCTGATTTCCATTATGAAAGTACGCTTCACCCTGAATAATCACGTGATGGTCAGCTTGATGAATCGATTGAATCTGAAATTCATGGGGTGTGAGCTTAAAATACTGTTCAATAGATTGGCAATGTTTCAGGACTTGGTCAATTCCTGAGAGTCGTTGTTCGCCAACGATTTCCCATACGATGTCTTCTGAAAAATAGGGTTGGATTTGGCTAAATTGCCCGATGGAAAAGCATTGGGCTATATCTGTAAGCATCATTAAAATTCGCCTATTTTTTTAATTCTTGAATTTATTTTAGTCTAAAAGTAAGGCACTCAATCATATACCGATGCGCTTAAAAGTAATTTTTCATTAAACCCTATCTTAAGCTGGAGGATTGTTACCCACAAAATATAGGAAACAAGGTAAACTAAAGCCTTCGAATTCAAACCTGATGGGTAAATTGATGCGACGTTTATCGACCCAAGATCAAAACTTCAAGCAAGCATTTGCTGACTTGTTGGCTTTTGAAACTGTTAATGATCCTGAACTTTTAAAAACTGTAGATCAAATTATTGCTGATGTTCGTCAGCATGGTGATGCTCAAGTTCTTAAACTCACTCAACAGTTCGATCGACATCCGGCGCATCAATTTTCAGATTTAGAGTTAAGCCAAGAGCAACTGCAAGCTGCCTTCGAGGGTTTGACGACTGAAGTGCGCGAAGCTTTAGAGCTTGCTGCAGCACGCGTGCGCGAGTTTCACCAGGCACAAAAACAGGACGGCTGGACCTATGTCGATGCTTTAGGAAATACGCTTGGTCAGAAAGTCACTCCACTGGATCGTGTTGGGATTTATGTGCCGGGTGGTCTGGCTTCTTATCCATCTTCAGTATTGATGAATGCTGTGCCTGCTCATGTAGCGGGAGTTCCTGAAATTATTATGGTGGTACCTGCACCGAATGGTGATTTAAATCCATTGGTACTGGCGGCTGCCTATCTGGCAGGTGTGACACGTGTCTTCACGATTGGTGGCGCACAAGCGGTTGCGGCATTGGCTTACGGTACAGAAACTGTCCCACCGGTCGATAAAATTACCGGCCCAGGCAACCGTTTTGTTGCTGCGGCAAAACGTGCGGTGTTTGGTCAGGTCGGTATCGACATGATTGCAGGACCTTCTGAAATTCTGGTGTATGCCGAAGGCCAAAATAATGCTGAATGGTTGGCGATGGATTTACTTTCGCAAGCTGAACATGACACTGTGGCACAAGCCATTTTCATCACACCAGATGAACAGTTGCTGAATGAGGTTGAACAGGCGATTGAAATGCACCTGGCAATATTGCCAAAGGCAGAAATTGCCCGTACTTCGATTGCCAATCGTGGTGCTTTGGTACTCGTAAAAGACCGTCAAGAAGCATCAGATTTGATTAATCAGGTGGCACCTGAGCATTTGATGTTATGTTTAGATGATGCAGAAGCAATGTCTGACAGCATTCGTCATGCAGGTGCGATCTTTATGGGTCGTTATACGCCTGAAGCCATTGGTGATTACTGTGCTGGTCCAAACCACGTCTTGCCGACTTCAGGTACTGCGCGTTTTTCATCGCCACTTGGTGTCTATGATTTCCAGAAGCGCTCAAGCCTGATTATGTGCTCACAAGAAGGTGTAAAAACTTTAGCAAAAACTGCGGATATCTTGGCGCAACAGGAAAACCTAGATGCACATGCACGTTCTGCACGTTATCGTTATCAACCATAAATAGCATTACCACCTCTCCCTGACCCTCTCTTAAAAGGAGAGGAGAATTTAAACCACAAAAATCTTGTGTCTTTATTAATGAAAATTCCTCTCTTGCGCCATATATGGCTCAGGGAGAGGTTAGGAGAGGGTTTAAAGAGAATACAAAATGAATATCACAACAGAACAAATGCGTTTTTGGAGTCCTGAAGTACGTGAATTAGAACCGTATACTCCAGGCGAACAACCAAAAATCCAGAATATTTTAAAACTTAATACCAATGAAAATCCGTATCCGCCATCGCCTAAAGTCGTTGCAGCAGTACAACAGGTATTGGCAAATTCAGCAGACGTTTTGCGTTTATATCCAGATCCGGATGCGTCTGAACTGAAACAGGCGATCGCTAAACAACAAAATGTACCTGTAGACACTGTCTTTGTCGGCAATGGCTCAGATGAAGTCTTGGCACATATCTTTAAAGCATTTTTTGTTCAAGAACAGCCTGTACTTTATCCAGATATTACCTATAGTTTCTATCCAGTTTATAGTCAGTTTTTTGGCATCAGAACCAAAATCTTGCCACTCAATGATGACTTTGAAATTGTGGTAGATGACTATAAGCAAGCCAATGGTGGCATCATCATTACCAATCCAAATGCGCCAACCAGTATTGATCTGGGCTTGGCGGCGATTGAGGAAATTCTGCAAGCCAATCCGGATTCAGTGGTGGTGATTGATGAAGCCTATGTCGACTTCGGTGCCGAATCAGCAGTCAAGCTGGTTGAGAAATATGAAAATTTAGTCGTGTGTCAAACCACATCGAAGTCACGTTCTCTTGCAGGTCTGCGAGTAGGTTTCGCGATTGCTCAGCCACATTTGATTGTAGCACTTGAAGCAGTCAAAAACAGCTTTAACTCTTATCCGATGGACCGTTTTGCGATTGCTGCAGCGGTCGCTTCATTTGAAGATCAGGCCTACTTTGAAGCACAGAATCAGAAAGTTATCGTCAGTCGTGAAAAGTTGGTGTCTCAATTAAATGAGCTTGGTTTTAAAGTTTTACCATCGAGTGCCAACTTTATTTTTGCCTCATTGCCATCTACGGATGCAGGCGAGCTTGCAAGGGAGTTGCGTGAACGTGGCATTATCGTGCGTTATTTTAACAAGCCACGTATTAACCAGTTCTTAAGAATTACTATTGGTACAGATGAACAAAATCAGCGTTTAGTCGATACCTTGAAAAGCGATATTTTAGCTTAATCTCTCCAAACCCCTCTTTTTAAAGGGAGGCTAGAAGGGATTAAAAAAGCGAATCAAATGATTCGCTTTTTTATTTATTCAGGCTGATACCACGTATTTAACAGATCCAGCATCGCTGAAACTTTATCAAAGCATTCCTGATATTCCGCATCACAATCCGAAGAAATGGTAATACCACCACCCGCCCATAAAGAAACATCTTCTTGATATTTTTGGATGGAACGAATCAGAATGTTCCAGGAACCGGTACCATCAAAATTAAAATAACCCATTGAACCGCAATAAGCACCACGTGCTGCACCTTCCAATTCAGCAATAATCTGCATGGCACGAATTTTAGGTGCACCCGTAATTGAGCCACCTGGTAGGGCTGACATTAACACCTCGAAAGGATTCACATCTGCTTTTAAGGTCGCTTCAACTTCGCTCACCATATGATGCACTTGATTAAAACTTTCGACATTAAATAATTTGGGTGTTTTAACCGAGCCTGTTTCTGCATAAACACTTAAATCATTACGTAATAAATCCACAATCATGACATTTTCTGCCTGATCTTTTTCCGATGCTTTTAATGTTTGTTTAGATTGTTCATCCAGCACTGGATCGCTATAGCGTGGCATGGTGCCTTTAATTGGTTTGGTGATAATTTTTCGATTTTTTTCGAAGTCAATAAATAACTCGGGTGAGCAACTGAGTAATTCAAAATCACCAATACGCAAATAACCCGCATAGGGGGCTTCGGTTAATGCCCAGAATGCTTGGGCAGTGGCTAAGAGGGAGCCTTGGGCACGACCTTTAAATTCTTGGGTTAGATTAATCTGATAGCAGTCACCTGCAACAATATAATCCTGAATTTTCTGAAAAGCCTGAGTATAGACAGATTTGGTCCAGCGTGAGGTACAAGGATTTTTTAAATGAAATGTCGGGTGAATTTTATCTTGATTAAGTAGGTTCTGAATATGATTGTAAAGCTGTTCTGCCTGTCGATCATCACTATAGAACATCCAGCCATCAGGGGTTAGTTTAATGTAGGAAGAAAATTGACCAATAAATAAACCAGGTTGAGGACGATCTGGATACTGAATATATTGTTGAGCCGCATAATCGTAGCCGATAAAACCGACATAACCTCCACGAAAGCCATTCTCTTGAGGAGTTTTTAATGCATCGATTGCTAAATTAAACTCAGATGGGCTGTGCTGATAGTGTTCAATCCCTGTTCTTTTAAAAGACTGAATTTGTGATGTCTGGGCAATAAAATATTCTTGAGCGCAGCAGGCAATAAAAGGCTGACCATTATTATTTAAATACACCAGATGATCCAATGTCTTCAATGCGGATAATAGATCTGCAACCAGACGAGATTCAAATTTTAAAGGGTGATGATAGAGAGCTTCGGTCATTCAGTTATAGAGAGTTCAATATGACTCACTATTTTATATCAAGAAGTCAGAAAAATATTTTTAAATCATGAAATACCGTTTATCGGTAAGCGACAGATTGCGACCAACAACAGTTGATCAAAAACTGACTCGACGCTAATTTAAGTGGGCTAGCAAATTACTCAAGGAAAGATGCTTAAGCTGTCAGAAAATAAAAAATACAGCCTAAACACTGAGTAATTCACAACCAAAAAAAATAGTACTCTTGGGAGAGTAAACAATGAAAAAATTTACAAAATTAGTTTTAGCGACTTCAGTTGCATTTAGTGCCAATGCGATGGCGATGCAAGCAATGGATGATGCATCTCTAAGCGAAACAACGGGTCAAGACGGTTTGACAATTGGTATCGGCATCTCGAAAATTGCTATTGAAAAATTATTTATCCATGATAACGACGGTTTAGCGCCAAAAGGTGTTGCAAATGAGGCGGGTTTCGGAGGTACTTCTACAGCAGGTGCGATCGTAATCCGTGGTAAGACTGATACAGCACCTGATGCTGCTGCTCTTGCTGATCCGACTACTGCAACCCATGGTGTAGTAATCGGTGCCAATTATGACAATAGTGGTGCCTATTTACTTGCATCCCGTAACCTTGCTGACTTGGTGATTGATTCAGATGCTGGTGCTGGTAATCCTTTCATTAATGTTGCTGCACAAGTATCGGGTCTAGATATCAAAGTTGGTCGAATTGGTGTAACTGCATCTGGTGCAGATGATCCAGATTCGATTCGCCGAGGTGGTGCCGGTGTTGTAAACGACATCATTAGTGGTTTTGACGTTAAAACTGGTGTGATAAATGCCAATATTCAACTGGGTGCTGCTCCACAAGGCGCTATGATCAAGATGAATAGTAAAATGATTGGTGGTCTAGAAATTAAAAACCTAGGTATTTTAGATAACTCGTCTAAAAATAAAGCAGTGGGGATGGTAGGCACGACTGCAGTGACTACACGTGAAGCCGGTGAGATTTTTGTTGAAAGTATCAAAATCGCAGATGCGGATTCTAATGATTTAACTATTAGCCAGAATATTTCTGTATATAACGATGCTTATGTAGGTACTACAGCTCAGTTAGGTAAGGCAGCGCATGTTCGTATTGTAAGTAATGATACTGGAGCGAAAGACCAATACATTAAAGGTATTCATTTAGGTAACCGTGAAGCAAGATCATCAATTGGTGATATGGAAGTCCAAGGTTTACAAACTTTCTACTCTCAAGCTCAGGGTAGTTATACTAAAGGCGCAATTATTACTATTTCGGGCCACTAATCTTTATTTTTAAAAAAAAGCGCGTGTTTACACGCGCTTTTTTATGACTATCTCACTTATCTAAAAAATAAAAAAAATACTGTATTTTTTTGAAAAAGCAGGTATCTTTCTAGTTACAGGGAAGTAGAGTGAATGCTCTATAAAAAGAAAAATAGGCACATCATGCCCATTATAAGAAAAGTTAATAATTATGTTAGAGATCGCGTTGGGCTCGGCATTGATGTATTACGCTGCCAAAGAAGCTCTGGATATCAAAAAACAGCCGAATGGGGCTGTTCACTATACTGAAGTTCTTGATTCAAGAAATGACTCTTTTGTGCGTATGCACCGTGAAGCTGTAGAAGTAAAACCGGCACTTCTAGATCAGTTTCAGGGCATTGTACGTCAAGCTTATGATTATAGTTGTGGTTCGGCAGCACTGACGACCCTCCTCAATGGTTATGTCGGTACGCAGCTGGATGAGCAGCAAGTCATGAGTGGGCTAATGAAATTCGGTGAAACGGATAAAATTGTTGAACGCCGTAGTTTTTCTCTGCTTGATATGAAGCGCTTTGTTTCAGCTTTAGGGTTGGAAAGTGGAGGCTATCGAGGAGAGTTCAAAGATTTAGTCAATCAAGATCAGCCTGCCATTGTTCCGATTTCTTATGCGGGATTTAAGCATTTTGTAGTTTATAAAGGTTATAAAAATGGCCGGGTTTATGTTGCAGATCCGGCACTTGGTAATATCAGTTTTGAGGAACGGCGTTTTCAGGATATTTGGGAAAATAACACTTTGTTCCTGATTAATGTACCTGAACAATATCGCAAAAATTTTCTAGCATTAAAAGAATCAGATATGCGTCATGTAGAAGATGCTACGATCAATCGCTATGCCTTGGTTGACATGCAGTATCCACAATTTTATATGGACAAAATTGCTGATAAAGCTTCTACGATCCGTATGGACCGTAATCGTAATACAGAGTCAGAACAATTTGGGGAATATCAACATAACTTCCTGAGACTGTATTACAAGAATAAATAAAACGAAAAACAGTAATAAAAATTAAAATGGTGAAATGGATATGAACAGTAAATGGATGAACAAGACGTTCTTGGCACTGAGCATTCAAATGGTAATGGGCGTTGCATTTGCTGCAGAAGAACCAGCACTAGGTGAATACGAAACGGTTGATGAAGAAGTTGTTGTTGAAACTGCTGCATCTGTACCGGCTCAAACCGGGCAGGTCAAAACGCAGACTGCAGAAGAATCGGAACTAGGTGGATATGAAGCAGTTGAAGAGGCTGCCGTGGAAACAGCAGCACCTGTAGAGACTCAGGCTGGCCAGGTAGTAGATGCATCTCAAGCTTTACAGCAACAAGAAGGAGATGCTACTCAGGCAGCTAATCTGGAAGAAGTATTTACGTCAAATGAACGCCAATACTCTCTGATAAAACAAGGTGAAATTTCATCATATTACGATATTGATTATACCTATTATCGGGACACTCAACTCGATATAGAAATGGCTCAGGGCCAATTGTATCAACTACGTGTTCAAGAAAATGCAACACATAGTATGACTAATACTTTCACTTTCCAATATGGCGTGAAAGATAACCTGACCTTGACTGCATCCCTACCTTTAGTGGCTAAAACTGACTTGTTAAAAGATACGTCTACGGCAGGCTTGGGTGATATTAGTCTGGGTGCTCGCTGGGAGCCCTTCCCACTAAAAGCAGGTCGTCTGCCTCTGATTTTATTTGGTAATTTATCAACTAAAACCGGTGATAGCCCTTATGAAATTAATGCCGCGACAGATCTGGCAGCAGGAAAGGGCTATTACTCTGCTGGAGTGGGTGCTAGTACACGTAAATACATTGACCCAGTTGTATTGTTTGCATCGGTTTCTGCGAACTATGGTTTTAAAGAATCGGGCCTGAATCAGCGTCGAGGTAGCCGGATTATTGAGGAGTTTGAACCTGGTGTTAGTGGAGGCTTTGCCTTTGGTTTCGCATATTCATTTAACTATGATGTTTCGATGACCATGTCCTATCAGCAAAGCTTTAATACTGGTGCGGAATTTAACTATAACACTGGTGAAAGTTATTCTGCTGCAGATCAGACCAGTTCTACCTTTGCAATTTCCTTAGGGGTGCGAGTTTCTCCAGAAACAATTGTTAATGGTACCGTTGGCCTAGGGCTGACCGAAGATGCACCGGATGTTTCGTTGGGACTGTCATTCCCACTTGATATTTTAGGTTTTGGTAAAAAAATTAGTTAATAGGGGTGTCGTATGAAAAACATTCGACTTAGCCCGTTATTAACAGGAATTATTCTTGCGGGCTGTTCAAGTTATACCTTTGCACAATTGGGAACCAACCTTTCAGTTGATTTACGTGCACTATCCATGGGGAATGCCGTCACCGCAGATCCTCCAGGGGTCAATGCCATCCACTTTAACCCGGCTGCACTGACTAAAATTGATGGTCTGCAAACCGAACAGCAAATCATTGTGGCTAATTTTGATATCCAGCGTGAGTTTTCAGTACCGGCCGGATATAACGTATTTGGCTATTCTGATGATCCTATTGTCTGTAATGACGGTCCTGAAGTTTCATCTGATTTGTGTACCGATTTTAAAGGCCCAGTCAAAGGCGATGTGGAATATGTCAGCCTGTATGTTCCTTTTCTGAAAAAAATGGTGGATTTAGGCGAAGGTCTTCCTTTGACTGCACCCACGATGGGGATCGCATACAATCCCCCTGGATCGAAAGCCACTTATGCGACTGCTGTTTATGCTCCTCTCATGGCAGGTTTTGGTCATGAAGATGGGAACCCGGCAAACTTTATGGGACAGCAGGTTGCTTTAGAGCGGATTACCTATCTGTCACCATCCATCGGTTATGAGGTCAATGACCAACTGTCGATTGGTGCTTCTATCGGGATGTCTTATCAAGCCATCGGGATGAAAACGGACTTGCGTTTCCCGAATGAGTTGATTGGGATGTTGCGTATGATCGACGAAGTCGTGTGTACGCCGTTTAAAGAAAATTCCGACATTATTACAGATATTCTTTTGCTCGGGATCTGTAATGCGGATGAGGGGATGAACCCATTTGGCAAGTTTGGTCAAATGCAACTGGAGCTTGAGCAGAACTTAAGCCCAAGTTATAACCTGGGAATATTGTGGGAACCGCGCGAAGACTTTAGTTTTGGTATGGTGTACCAAAGTGCTGCAAAAATGCGCTTAAAAGGTAAATATCATATTGATAATGCCAAAGCTCCTCAGGAAATGATTAAAGGTTTAATGACCTCACCGACCGGCCAGATTCTGGCTGCAATTCTTGGATTTCCTAATTACATACCATCGAGTGAATCTGGTCTAGTGTCGCAGGATTTTGAATATCCGGCGCATTTTCAGGCAGGTATCAAATATAAAGTGATGCCAGATTTGCAAGTGAATTTTGATATTGGCTGGACAGATTACAAGGTCTGGGACGAATTTAAATTTGAATTTGATCGGACTATTTCAGCCTTAAAAATTGCCAAAATTTTGTCTGCCAATGTTACAGACTCAACCTTGGCCTTACCGATGGGATTTGAATCGCCGTGGAACTTCGGTATCGGGATTGAGTATTCCGCTACAGACCGTTTGAAGCTTCGGGCAGGTTATGAGCCACGTACCAGTGCTATTCCGAAAAATAAGCGTAATACGATGGTACCGATCAATGGTGCGCAGTTATTTGGTTTAGGTGTTGGTTACCGTTTTGATGCAGATACTGATCTGGATCTATCAATTGGTTTCTTGCGCAGCAAAGATCAGATTCCAGCAAATACCAGTAGTTTAGCCAACCAGACCGGGGTAAATAACCTGTTATTAAACCCATATGCAGGTTTGAATGTAAAAACAGATACCAAAATTACCATTTTAGGTTTGAACTATCGCACGCGTTGGTAAGGAAGAAATGATCAAGACAGGGAAAGTAGGATTGACAACGGTACTGGTATTAAGTCTGGTCCCCTTGTCTTTTTATACAAGCGCTAAAGAATTTATTACGATTATTGGTCCGGATGGGCGACCATTAGTCGTACCACGTAATAATGCAGAGAAAAAAACTGAGGAAAAATATCGATTGTCGAAAAAAGTAGGAGCTGCAGCAGTTCAGCCTATACCTGTAAGACAAAACATAGAAAAATTGCCCGTCGTAGAAAATAGGCAAGTTAAACCTAAGCATGACCATAATATGGTTGTACAACCAGTACAACCAGTACAACCAGTACAACCAGTACAACCAGTACAACCAGTACAACCAGTACAATTACATACCGCGCAAGAAAAGATTCAGTCTAAACCACAATTAAAACCGGAATCTCAAGCTATTCAAAATCCTGATACTGGAGCTGGATCTTCTGTTGCTACTATACACAAACCGGGATTTAGCCAGGTTGAAGGCATTGAATATGTGGATAGTGAGTATCTGGAAAATAAAGAATTTAATTTGGAAGGCAAAAAACGTTTCTATAGCATGCCCGAAGGAGTAGTAGATAAAAATATTGGAACTACCCGGATCCAGACAATTGAACGTGAAAAAGGGGTGGGACAATCCGTATTAAAATCCTTGTTTCGAACGCCAGAAGTAGATTCTGGTCCTGTAGTACTGGCTCAAAGTTATTATCGTATTTCACAGTCGGAGACCATCGAGAGCTTGGGCAAGCAGTGTTTTAATGATAAGAAAATTAAAAAAGCGAAAGAAATCAGCCTTAAAAAAGCAGTTAACCTCTGGCCTCGTGCACCTCTTAAAGCAGACGAATTTGATTTTGAAGTGGTAAAGCTTCAATCCGATATCCAGAATATTCAGATCAACTCTTATGCCTCTAGCCAGAAAAATCCAACGTATTATTGGCCTTTTGTTGTGTTTTTAGACAGTCGTGGCTGTGTGCTTGAAGGAGCGGGCGGTTTTAAAAATCAGGAAGGTCAGGCGAATATTATTCAACATGAGCGTATCGAAGGGGTTCTTCAGATTCCGGCACAAACTGAATATGTATTATTGACGCCTTTGGCCTCCGCGATAGATGTTGAAGACAAGATGCTGACAAATCATGGACAACTAAAATTAGTCGCCATTCGATAAGGACTATTCGAGTACAAAAAGATGAAAAATAAAAAATTATTTCCATTTGCTTTAACCACACTTTTAATGGCACTGAGTGGGTGTGGTGGGGAAAGTGCCAATGTCATTCCAGAAAAAAACGATGAAGCCACGACTAATGGTACTTGTACCCCAGGTACAACTAACTGTGTGGAATGGGGGCTAGAATATCCGCTCGATGGTTTGAACTTTAACTGTAGTAGCGATACAGAAAATACCTTTATTACGTTATTTGATAGTAAAAACGGGGTTGCTTCTGGAACCTGTCAAAAGACAGATAATATTGAGTTTTATATTCAAAGTTTTGCTTCGCGCAAGATTAATTTAGGTCAAATTAAACTCAGCGATTATGCCAGTTTTAGTGCCCAGACCCAGCTGCCGCGTTTAAGTGTCATCGATATTGCAACTGGGATTGCTCGACGTCCGGTAGGGGATTTGGTGCCTAATGATCCTACCGTTCAGGTGGCTATGCGTCTGGTTAAAATTCTGCAAGCTTTGGCGCTAGAAGAAGGGCGTATTATTAATCCATCTGATGTACAACCTTTGTATATTACTGAAGAGATGCGTAAAGACCTGGCGAAAACCAGTGAGAATATCAATTTGATGGATGCCGATTTGGCGACCAAAATTAAAGATTTTGTTGATATCAGCACAATTTCGGATGAGGTGGCTTTTGCCACAGTTAAAAAGCTGGTGACGATTGCCAACGCAGCCGTGTATCAGCCAGAATTTTCATTATTCTCAACTTCAGGCGTGATTGGAAGTAACCTGACCGGTTCAGATGGACTGGTGGGCTGTAATCAAAACCCTTGTGATATTAAGAATAAGAATACTAAATATTTATTTGGCCATTTTATGCTGATTACCGATCGCCAGGGCTATACCTTTGGCAGCGGCCTGCAATGGCGTGATACCCAGTTAACATTGGCTAAAGAAAATTTATCTTCCTTAGGGGGGATTAATGCTCAACTCATCCGTAAGGTGAAACCGGTACAAATGACCGCTGATCCGCAAAGTTCATGGATTCATCCAACCAGTAAAACCATTAACACGCCTTACCGCTTGAATGTTGCAAATAATGCGACTCCGCTTGAGTTGTATCAAGGCAGATTATTGAATGATTATGTGATCGCGGGTAAAGAAGATTTCTATAAGATGGTGACTGATAAAAAATCGCTGGATACTTCCGATCAAGCCAACTTGGGGTTGTGGCGTTTGCAGGCTGATGGTGAAAACTATACGGGAAGCGTTGATCTCTATAAGATTTTCCCAATTAGTTATCTGGATCGTCAGGTCTTTAAAACAGCGCAGAACGTCGCAGATGGGGAGAAATACATTTTCCCGATGTATGCCAATCTGGAATTTAAATTTACAGATACCACTGTCAATCCAATTACCTTAGGAATCGTAATTGACAGTAATGGTGATGTACGCACTAATATGCAATCTTCCAGCAATTTAGCAACTGATCCGGTAGCAGGCTGTAAGGGTGATGTATTGGCAGATACGCTCTTAGATCATCAAAGCATACAACAATATCGCCTCGGGACTTTGGGACGTGCATTTGTGGCTGATAAAGCGGTTTCCATGCGCCTGATTTTGGCCAATGAAAAGTTTGGTAATATCAATGGCGCATTGGTAGGGGTAGACTCACGCATCCAGTCTTCACCAGATTCTAGGGATTCGATTGTGATCGGTGGTGCGCTGCTCAATTTGTCTAATGTGTTAGATACTAATGTCGGCCAGAATGGGCGTGTAACTTTCCTGAATTCGGCAGGTGATGGGGTACAATGGGCCAATACCTATGCGAGTTTTCAAAAAGTTTATAATAATAACAATGAGGGTGAAACACCGGCAGATATTAGCCTGGCAAAATTAAACGGTGGTTCGGTTGAGTTCAAACTCGCGGATTGCTATCAAGTCAAAGCTAAATAATATTCCTTAAAAATAAAAAATCCCATCTTGGTATGGGATTTTTTATGCATATTAGATTTAACCGGTATGGTCTAGACGTGTGCCTAAGGTTTCCAGATGCATTGGAAAAATATTATTTTTACGGTCTTCAAAATAATGTCTGAGGGTATGTTCTACACTCGGGAAGGCAAGTTCAGTCCAGGGAATATCTACTTCATCAAATAAACGTGTTTCGATGGTCTCTTCACCCGCACCAAATTTTCCATCAATCAGATTGGCTTTAAATAGCACATAAATCTGACCAATACGCGGAATGTTATACATACAGTACAGCTGTTCAATGTCTACTTCAGCTTCGGCTTCTTCGCGGGTTTCCCGGGCAGCCCCTTGCTCCATGGTTTCAAACAGTTCCATATAGCCGGCAGGTAACGTCCATAAGCCGTAGCGCGGTTCAATGGCACGACGGCACAACAGTACTCTGTTTTCGAATAAGACTAAAGCGCCACAAATCACTTTAGGATTAATGTAATGAATAGAGCCGCATGAATCACATACGCTGCGAATTTGCTGATCGCCCAAAGGAATTTTAGCAGTGGTTTTATGTCCACAATTCACACAGAAGTTCATATTCATCATCAATGATAAAAGTAAGCTCAGGATAACTGAAAAAGCAAAATTTGGCATCATTTCTCTCCCGCCCCGACTAAAATCAGCTATGATGAAATTATGATCATCGTCAGGGCTGAGAGAATGGATGCATGTGAATTGACACAAAGGTTGCAGCAACGCTTACGTTTTTCCAAGCGTATCCGATCTGCGCATGCTGCCGTGTTGATTGCAATTACAGATGAAGCTGACCCGAAAGTATTGCTGACGCGCCGTTCAGCTTATTTGAATAATCATGCCGGAGAAGTCTCATTTCCGGGTGGCAAGCGCGATCCGCAAGATACCAGTAATATTGTGGTGGCTTTAAGGGAAGCCTATGAGGAAACGGCTCTCAATCCTTTTGATGTACATTTAATGGGTGATTTACCCATGCAAAAAGCCCGCAATGGCATGCTGGTCAAACCGATTGTGGGACTGATTCCTCCGCAAGTGAAGCTGATTCCACAACCGACGGAAATTGACCGGATTTTCTTTGCTTCATTGCAGCATTTACTTGAAGTGACGCCCACACCTTATGAAGTTCGCTTTGCTCAGCAATCTTTATATTTTCCGAGTATGCGGATAGAAAATGAAGTGGTTTGGGGCTTGACCGCACGTATGTTGATTTCTTTATTTCAATATGGGCTGGATTATAAAAAAGACTGGCCATTCTTGCTTAATTCTCCAACGTTTAAACGCTCCAAATTTTTTTAACCATTGAATAGGATTTTATCAATGTTGTACAAATTTCAGGGACACTTACCTACCGCTATACATCAGCCCTGGGATGGCTGGGTGGCACCGACGGCCACAGTGATTGGACAAGTTGAGCTTGGACGCCAAGTCAGTGTCTGGTTCGGTGCTATAGTGCGCGCAGATAACAGTAAAATTAAATTGGGTGACTTTAGCAATGTGCAGGAAAATGCAGTGCTGCATACGGATGCCGGCATTGAGATGCAGATCGGTAATTATGTAACGATTGGGCATCAGGCCATGCTACATGGTTGTACCATTGGCGATAACAGCCTGATCGGGATTCAAGCAGTCATTCTAAACAATGCCGTGATTGGCAAGAATTGTATTATTGGTGCCAATGCCTTGATTCCGGAAGGCAAGATCATTCCAGATAATTCAGTGGTGATGGGCTCACCCGGTAAAGTGGTAAAAACGCTGGATGAGGACAGCATTCAGAAACTGAAAATGAGTGCCATGCATTATGCCGAGCATTTTCAGAAATTTCAGGACTTGGAAGAAGTGCAACTCTAAGGCACTCTTTTAATAAGTGAATCATAAGCCTAGATTTTCTAGGCATTTTTGTATCTGTTTCGGGAAAATCTCGCGTAGCGGATATGAGTGGAGTATCATATCCGCGTTTTTTATATTCTCTGAATTAAGGTTGTGCATGAAAGTGCTGGCATTGGAGACTGCCAATGAGCAGTGTTCCGTTTCTGTAATCGATGATACTCAAGAACTATTTTTTCAGCTTGATGCGCGCGCCAAGGCACAAACGCAAACGATTCTCCCGATGATTGAACAAGGTCTGCAAGATCTTGGGCTGGCCATTGCTGATTTGACCGCGATTGCCTTTAGTCGTGGTCCGGGTTCTTTTAGCGGTGTCCGCATTAATGCTGCCGTGACTCAGGCCTTGGCTTGGTCAAATGATGTGCCGGTGATTCCGGTGTCAACTTTGCAGGCTTTGGCACAAGCAGCCTATCGTTTACACGGCCTCACGCAAGTGTCTGCGGTATTGGATGCCCGCATGAGCGAAGTTTATATCGCAAGCTATCAACTGGATGCACAAGGGATTATGCAACCGGTCGATGATGAGCAACTGTTAAGTTATGCAGAAGGCAGCCAAGCTGTACGGTTTACCCCGGTAGGTTCAGGTGCTGAACTGGTACAAAGCGAAACTTCAATTTATAAAGATGTGCATGCGACCGCACAGGATATTGCCAGCATTGCACGTGCAGCGGCGCAAGCAGAAAACTGGGTGAGTGCAGAATTGGCATTACCCGTATATTTACGCGATAACGCGTGGAAAAAAATTCCAGAACAAGGCAAAGCATAATTAATTAGGATAAAGCATGGATCTTTTACTGCTACTCAAAGCGGCCATCATGGGTATTATCGAAGGCATCACCGAGTTTTTGCCTATTTCCAGTACCGGTCATTTGATTTTGGCATCAGAATTAATGAATTTCTGGACCAAGGAAAAGAGTGATGTATTTGTCATCGCGATCCAGATGGGGGCAATTGCTGCCGTTATTTATGAATATTGGGCACGTCTTTGGGGTGCAGCGACCGGGATTGTCAGCGGTGAACCGCAAGGTCGCCGTTTAGGCATTGGCCTGATTCTGGCTTCTATTCCGATTATATTGATTGGTCTGACTTTGGGACAAACTGTCAAACAATTACTGTTTAATGATATTGCCATCGCCATTGGTTTGATCGTCGGTGGTTTGATCATTATCTGGATTGAAAAGAATCCACCACAAGTCCGTGTGCATGAAGTTGAAGAACTCAGCATTAGAGATGCGATCTGGATTGGCCTGATTCAGGTTTTATCCTTGATACCGGGAACTTCCCGTTCAGGCGCAACCATTATCGGTGCAATGTTCCTAGGTGTGTCCCGTAAGGCAGCGACTGAATTCTCATTTTTCTTGGGTATTCCGGTCATTATCGGTGCTGGCCTGCTGGATCTTTATCAAAGCTATGATGTCTTAAATACGACTGAAGACTGGACCGTGATCGGAGTTGGGCTTCTGGTTTCCTTTATCTCGGCATTGATATTAATCCGAGCGCTGGTCGCTTATGTGGCCAAACGCGACTTTATGATCTTTGCCTGGTATCGTATTGCTTCGGGTCTGCTAATTTTATTATTTGCCTATACGGGTTGGAAACTATGGTAAGCGCGATTCGCTTATATACCGAATCTGACGATCAAGAGAAAGCACAGCACTTCGAGGCTGTGCTTTCTTCTCGTGGGGTACAGGTCGAGATTGAAACTGTTGAAAAACTCAATGCACGTTTTTTCCGTTTAAATCCTGAACTGGCCCTTTGTGTTGATGCTGACGGACTCTGGTTATGTGCCAACGGCATGAAGATGCAACCGGACTGGCAAGCGGAAACCAGGCGTTTAAAACGCGCATCTTTAAAGTCAGAAATGATTGCACGTGCCTGTAATTTAAGTGAAAAACCAAGCTTAGTTGATGCGACTGCGGGTCTGGGACATGACAGTCTGTTGATGGCACATTTAGGTGCGCAAGTGACTCTGGTTGAACGGCATCCGGTTTTATTCACCTTGCTTGAAGATAGCCATATACGTGCCCAGTCGGATGCATTCCTGAGTCAGGTCGTATCACGGATTCATTTGGTCTTTTCTGATTCAGCCGATTATCTGCAGCAACAGGCCCAGCAGCATAAAGTTGTCGATGTAGTTTATCTTGATCCAATGTTTCCACAGCGGGATCAAAACCAGCAGGCAGTCAAAAAGCAGGCGCAGGTCAAAAAACAGATGCAGCTGTTGCATATGTTATTGCCTGAAGATGGTGAAATGGATCTGGGCGATAATCTTCTGGAACTGGCACAGAAAATTGGCAAACGTGTCGTGGTCAAACGTCCGCGTCTGGCGGTATTTCTGGCCGGAAAAGAGCCAAATCATCAATGGCAAGGCGATGCTTGTCGCTTTGATGCGTATTTTCAGCATGAACTTGTAGCTGAATAGGATAATGGCTTCTTTATTAAGCAAAGATTTGTTATATATTTAAAATTAGCATTGATTAAATGCTTATCAAGCATAAACTTATTCAGCACATTAGCGAGCCACTCATCTCCTTGAAATCCTATGATCGACTTTAAACCCTCCATTAATTTTTGGCACGATTTTAAGAGCAACCAAATTGCCGGGATGTGGTTATTTCTGGGGTCGAGGCGTTCTTTACAACTGGTCCGTCCATCCATCATGCAACTGGTGTTCTGGGGGATCTTAGGGGGCTGCGCCAACAGTTTGTTTAGCTGGCTCAGTTCAGGCCGTATGGGAGATTTTAACTCTCAAGGCCTGATCAGTTATGCGCTTTGGCCTTTCATTGCCCTGATTGTCGGTATTTTTCTTTCGCAACGGGTCAATAATCCACGCTTGATGCTGGTGCCAGCCTTGTTATGGTTGGTGTTAGATACCCATATCATGCTGTTCCAGTGTCTGATTCAGTATCTGGGTGATCTGGATTATCTGCCTTATATCCTTTACGACTATATTCCAACGCTCTTTGTCATGCTGTTTGTCTGGCAAAGTCTGGCAGTGGTCTGGGTGATTTCACGTGAATTAAAATGGCCGTGGTGGGAACGTGCGCTGATTATGCTGGCGACTTTGTTTACCTTGGTGGTCTGGCAGATTTCAGTCAAAGATCAGCCGATCTGGAAAGTCGAAGAAATTCCACCGAGTTTTGCCGAAGATGCTTTCTATGCCCAGCCAACTTTGCTGAATAAAGCGCTGGAAAATATCGAGTATGGTGAATTTGCACAGTCACACTGGTATTTCATGGGGGTAGCCGGAGCGAGCTATCAGGATGTATTCCATTCTGAAGTTGAGCGGATTAAAGAGCAGTTTGATACCCGTTTTGGTACTTTTGGCCGATCGATTGCCTTGGTCAATCACCCAGCGACACGTACCACTATGCCGATTGCTTCCAAAACCAGTATGGAGCTGACATTGCGCCGTATGGGGCAGCAGATGAACCGTGAAAGTGACGTATTATTTTTATATATGACCTCTCACGGTTTGCCGAATGTATTTGAAATGGAAAATGCCCCACTGGATCTGGCGCAGGTTGATCCAAAATGGTTGCGTGAAACACTAGATGCATCAGGCATACGTTGGCGCGTGATCGTAATCTCGGCCTGTTTTTCAGGCAGTTTTGCTTCTGCTTTACAGAATGACAATACCTTGGTGATTACGGCTTCGGCAGCTGATCGGCAGTCTTTTGGCTGTTCGAATGAAGCGGATTATACCTATTTTGGTCGTGCGTTCTTTGATGAAGCCATGCGTGAAAATAGCAGCTTGCAAAGTGCTTTCGCACAGGCCACAGATACCGTAGCAAAATGGGAATCAGCTCAAGGTTTTGAGCCATCAGAACCGCAATGGGTGATTGGTAAGAATATGGAATTGATGTTGCCGCAACTGGAGCAACGTTTATTTCCACAGACCACTACGGCGACATCATCTCCCTAGATCAATGTCATCCACAGACCGGTTGTAATAATAAGGAATAGCCATGGAACTTATACAGAACAATAGAAGCTTTGAAGGTGAACAGCGGATTTATCGTTTTGATTCGCGCTATCTTAAAACCCCGACCAAGTTTGGCATTTTTCTGCCGCCTCAAGCTTTAGAAGGTCACAGCTGTCCTGCATTATTCTATCTGGCTGGTTTGACCTGTACCGAAGAAACCTTTGCCATCAAGGCGCATGCACAACGTTTGGCGGCACAGCTTGGCTTGATTTTGATTACACCGGATACCTCACCACGTGGTGAAGGCGTGGCAGAAGGCGACAACTGGGATATCGGTCAGGGTGCAGGTTTTTATATCAATGCTACCCAGGCGCCTTGGGTTGAACATTATCAGATGGAAAGCTTTATTGTCGATGAACTCTATGCACTGGTTACTGAGGAGTTCGTAATCCATCCCGGCAAGATCGGCATCTTCGGCCACTCTATGGGTGGTCATGGCGCATTGACTCTGGCATTTAAATATCCAGAAAAATTTAAATCTGTTTCAGCCTTTGCACCAATTTGTGCGCCGAGTCAGTGCCCATGGGGAGACAAGGCATTCTCGAATTATTTGGGTACTGAAAAAGAGGAATGGCTGAAACATGATGCGACCGCTTTGGTTCAGGAAAAGGGCGCATTGTTTGGCGATATCCTGATTGATCAGGGTTTTTCAGACCAGTTCTATAACCAGCTTAATCCAGCCCTGTTCCAGCAGGCTTGTGATGGCGTGAACCAGCCGCTAACTTTGCGTGAACATCAGGGCTATGATCATGGTTATTACTTTATTCAAAGTTTCGTAGATGATCATTTGCAATTCCATGCCGTACAGTTAAATCCTTAAAGTAGGACTGCAGATATGTAGCAAAGCCAAAAAGATTAAAAAACCTCCAAAATGTTTTTACATTCTGGGGGTTTTTCTTTTAATATCAGATGTATAAAAGTATAAAAAATTGGGGTCGTCATGCAGCAGACAGCAGACGGTATTCGTGTCAGTGAGTCATTATTTCCAGCTGCTTCAAGTTTTTCGACTGAAGCCACGCCTTCGGTCAGACCGAAATATCAGCGATATGGATTCAGATTTCATGGCAGTGCATCCGAATATTTTGGTATCTGGATGGTGAATCTGATGCTGACCATTGTGACATTGACCTTGTACAGCCCTTGGGCCAAAGCACGCCGTATGCGTTATTTCTACGGCAATACCCAATTTTTAAACCATCGCTTCGACTTTGTGGCCATGCCCAGCCGGATCCTGCTGGGTCGTCTGTTTGCACTGGAACTGTATCTGGTCACCGTTGTACTGACCAACTATTCAATCCTTGCCACCAGTTCTTTATTGATGGTCGCTGCGCTGTGTTTGCCCTGGCTCATTCGGATGACGCTGAAATTCAAGGCTAGAAATAGCAAATATGGCAATGTGCGTTTTTATTTTAATGGCAGCAACCGCGAGGCTTATAGGGTCTTATTTCTAGCCATCCTGCTCAATATCTTTACTTTGCTGCTGTTTAGTCCGGTGATGATCTGGCTCTATAAACGCTATTGCTTTAATCATTTATCGATTGGTCAGTTGCAATTCAAGCTGAATATTAACTGGTCCAAGTTTATGTCTGCCGTTTATCTGCCCTTGGGTGTTTGCCTGCTGGTTGGTATTGGCTGGCTTGCAGCAGTAGTGTACTGGGTGGACCGGATTGGAACCAATTTGTTTAGTCTGGGTTTACTGCTTAGCTATCTGCTTTGTCTGGCGCTGGTCTGGCTGGTCATTTCTGCACGTTTATACCTCATTACCTGGAATCATGTGGAGCTTGGTCAAAGTTACTTTAAAACACGGGTAACTACCTGGCGTTATAGCTGGATTGTGCTGAGCAACTGGATAGTGCGTGTTCTTAGTCTGGGCTTAATGACGCCTTGGGCTGCCATCCGTTTATATGAATATCAGTTAAAACACTTAGAACTATATGTGGCTGAAGATGAAACCAATCTTGAGCATATCTTGCAACCTGACCCGAGTGCCTTAGCCGATGAAATCCTGGACGTATTTGATTTCGATGCGTCGCTATAGGAGTAAATGTGATGAAACGACCTGTCGAAGTTAAGTTTTATGATGGAATTCTCGCTGAAGCCCGTCGTGCCTGGATTGTGCCGGATCAGCAACAAGGGATTGCCCTGAAACTTGATGAGGATGTTCCAGCACAAGTTAGCGATGCAGATTTTTATTTCGCTTATCCGGACATGGCTTATATTGGTGGTGTCGGTGGTCGTAAACCGATTATTGAGCTGCCTGAAGAGCGTCGGATTGAGTTTTTAAGCAAAGCGCCACATTGGCTCGGGATTAAACATAAAGATATTTATCATGCAATCTGGAAGTTTGAACGTTCACCGATCCTAATTTTCTTTTCCATGATCATCGTGATTAGTGCAGTGATTGTGATTTTAAAATGGGGGATTCCTTATAGTGCCAAACATCTGGCAAAATTCCTTCCGGAGCAGACTCTGGTTGAAGTAGGCAACCGGACAGAGCAGCAGTTAATTGCCCAGACCCAACCAAGTACACTACCGGAAGAACAGCAGATGCGATTAAAAACTTTGTATGAACAAAAGATTGCTGTAGGAAAACCTGCAAAAATTATTTTCCGTCAAGGTGGATCAAGCATGGGCATGAATGCCGCAGCCATCCCGAATAACACCATTATTGTGACCGATGAACTGGTGAAAATCAGCGGCACCGATGAAGAAGTCCTTGCAGTATTGGCCCACGAACAAGGCCATCTGGTACAGAAGCACAGCATGCAAAAAGTGATTTCTAATCTGGGGGCGGCGGGACTTTTTGCCTTGGTAACTGGAGATTTAAGTGATGTGGTCACCGCATCTGTAGTGGTCCTGACCGATGCCGGATATTCGCAGACGATTGAACTGGATGCCGATGACTATGCCATGCAGCATTTGCATCAACAGCATATTTCCAGTATTCACTTGTCTAACTTTTTGCAGCGAGTGGAAAATGCCAGAATACTGGCAGAGGAATCGCAAACCTTAAAAATGAAAAATTTCACTCTCAATATCGATGGAAAAGACCGGCATCTGACAGAAACCGAACTGAAATGGATTCGCCTGATCGGGAAGTTTAAAAAATATCTGGAATCACATCCCGAACTGGATAAAAGAATTCAGCGTATCCATGCCTTTAATGATCAGGCGAATCATCGTATCTAGTTTCTGATCATTGCTATGCCCTGATCACTAAGGCTTTTTAGCCCCTATCTTTGCCAGTCGGCAGTCAGATGTTCCTGTCCCATACGGATCAGATGATCCAGAACCACATTTTCGAGTTTATTCAGGTCAGTAAATTCATCTGTGCTTTGAATCGTTACGGTTAGATGATCCTGTTCAGGAGCCAATATCACTTCAGCATTTGGAAAATGAATCAGGAAATTTTGTTCGGTTTCATCAATATTAAATTTATGTTTCCAGTGATTGGCTAGGCGTTTGGCAATTCGTGAAGCTTGTTGCGTCTGGATATGGGCAATACTTTTCATCAGTCTTCTACACTATTCATCATTATCCTGTACTTTAAACCAAGCGGTGATGCCGGCATAAGCCTCAAAGCGTTACACAGCGTTTTAATCTTGCAACATCGAATCACAGTAGCCGGAGCGGATTTGATATAATGGGAAAAATCCAATTTCAACAAGCCAGGTTCTCCCATGTCCAAGCCTTATTTAATTGCCCCTTCTATTTTATCTGCTGACTTTGCCCGTTTAGGTGAAGAAGTCGAGAACGTGTTGGAAGCAGGTGCAGACGTTGTCCATTTTGATGTCATGGATAACCATTATGTGCCGAACCTGACTTTTGGTGCGGGTGTTTGCAAGGCCTTGAAAAATTATGGGATTAAGGCGCCAATTGATGTGCATTTGATGGTTAAGCCGGTAGATCGCATGATCGGAGATTTCCTTGAAGCGGATGCTGATATCATTACTTTCCATCCGGAAGCGTCTGATCATATTGACCGTTCTTTACAGTTGATTAAATCAGGTGGTGCCAAAGCGGGCTTAGTATTTAACCCAGCAACGCCACTGCATTATCTGGATTATGTACTGGATAAAGTCGATCAAATTTTGCTCATGAGCGTGAACCCGGGTTTTGGCGGACAGAAATTTATTCCAATGACTTTGGATAAATTGCGTCAGGCACGCAAACTGATTGATGCTTCAGGTCGTGATATTCGTCTGGAAGTTGATGGCGGTGTTACGCCAAGCAATATTCGTGAAATTGCCGAAGCGGGTGCCGATATGTTTGTGGCGGGTTCAGCTATTTTTGGCAAGCCGGATTATAAAGCTGTGATTGATGAAATGCGTGCGGAATTAGCGAGAGTGGGACAGGTTCAATTGTAATCGTTAAAAACTCATAAGTGCATAAATATGTGGATAACTTTATGGATAAGTGTGTAGATATCTATGTTGATAACCATATGGATATGTTGCATAAAATGCAATCGTTTGTAGCCTGATTGATTGCGATTTAGACAAAATCTGTATAAAAAGAACTCGAATTGGGTTCTTTTTTATTACATATAACCCTTATGTTTAGTGGTTATTTGTTAATCAAGAGTTAATAATTCAACCAAGTAAAAAATGATCAATGTCTCGCATATTTGTGTTTCATTATGTAATTACTCCAGACAAAGTTTAAATTTAATTGATGTGTATAACTTAATATTCTGAGTCCATTCTCATGTAATTGTTGTGGATGAATTGCCCGATTATTAGAACTATTTCTGACCTGGCATTTTCAACATCTACCATAACCAGAGTAGCCATGAATGTCGTGAGGATTTGAGTAAGGCAAAGTTAAGTTGTATCTCGATAAGTCATGTTTTGTAAAAATAGCCAGATTACTGCAATGTGGTTTTATAAAATTTTTACACCTAGGAGGAACGACCTCCCTTGTGAATTGCATATCGGAATTTACAGGAAAAATCGTCAGGACGGCCTGATTCTTATATAAAAGGAGGAGGGCTGCATGGCCTGGATCGTACTTATTCTTGCGGGTATTTTTGAAATCGTTTGGGCATATTCGATGAAGCTGTCTGAAGGCTTTACCAGACTTACCCCAAGTATTATTACCATTGTCTTCATGGTACTGAGTTTTGCTTTGCTGGCTTATGCGATGCGTACTTTGCCACTAGGTACAGCCTATACGATCTGGACCGGGATTGGTGCAGTGGGTTCATTTCTCATTGGTATTTGGGTTTTGGGTGAACCCGCTACAGCGTTGCGTATGCTGGCTGCCGTACTCATCATTTCCGGTCTGGTGCTGATGAAAGTATCCTCTTCATAATTTGTTTCTGCCTGTCTCGGTGAACTGGGTTAATATAGAAAATGAACTCCAGCGATTGGGACAGGGCGCCATCATGAACTTAAGTTATATCTATATGGATTCTCCCGTAGGTCAGCTACAACTGGTCGCGAATGAAACCGCGCTGGTGGCCGTGCTTTGGGACTGTGAACAGCCGAATCGGGTGAAACTGGCGACTTTGGTTGAAGATCCGCAGCATCCGGTATTGATTGAAACCAGACGTCAGCTTCAGGAATATTTTGCCGGTCAGCGCAATGTTTTTGACCTGCCTTTGGACTTTGCAGGTACCGATTTTCAGAAAAAAGTCTGGCAGGCGCTACTGAATATTCCCTACGGACAAACGCGAAGCTATCGCGACATTGCTGAACAGGTGGGTAATATCAAGGCAGTACGCGCCGTGGGTGCAGCCAATGGCAAAAACCCGATTTCGATTATTGCACCCTGTCATCGGGTGATTGGTCGCAGTGGCAAGCTGGTAGGATTTGCCGGTGGTTTGGATAAAAAAGAAATCCTGTTAAATATTGAGCGAACGCATTAATATTTAAGCACTTAAAATAAATGAAAATTAGAATATGGAACATTCTACCATACAGCTATTAAGTCCACTCTGGTCCAGTTTAGGGTGGATTCTTCTGCTTTTCTTTGGCGTGATGATTTTTAAATTATTCAAGCCATTTTTAAAAGGGAAATTAGGAGAATTTGCGGTTGCTGCCCATGTCAAACTGTATTTAAAAGATCCTCAATATATTCTGCTCAATGATTTGACTCTTCCAGACGGGACAGGTGCGACCACGCAAATTGATCATCTGTTATTAAGTCCTTACGGAATATTTGTGATTGAGACCAAAAACTATAAAGGCTGGATATTTGGAAACGAGCGACAAAAAACCTGGACCCAGAAAATCTATAAACACAGTTATAAATTTCAGAATCCGACTCATCAAAACTATAAGCACATCAAAGTATTGGAGCAGCTACTGGCAGATATTGTGGAACCAGATCTTTTGCATTCTGTGATTGTATTTATGCCAGATGCCGTGTTTAAAACGCCGATGCCAAATCATGTATTTCGGGGGGCGGGCTGGACCGACTATGTGAAAAGTTTTGATCAACAGATGATTTCTGAAACGAAATTAAAACGGATACAACTGCGGCTAGAAAAAGAAGTTTTAGAAAAATCTTGGAAAACTAATCGGGAGCATGTAGAAAATTTAAAGCATCTTAAGCAGTCATAAGCTTTTACGAGTCCATAAAAAAGCCTTTAAATCATTCAAAGGCTTTTTGGTTTTAAATATTTGAAGCTTTCAGTTTTTCGGTAATCTCGGCCAGAACTTTAATCCGTTTTACTTCATCCCATAATGCTTTGGCTTCAGGATAATGTTTCGACATCATGCCGAGCCATTGCTTGTAACGACCGACCATCCCGATCTCAGTTTTCGCTGGGCCGTTGATAAAACGAATTTGCAGTTGTAGCAGTTCATTCCATTTCATCAAAGGTGCATCCGAGTTTTGACGGATACATTGAGTCAGGTCGGGTGTGGTCACTGCACCACGGCCAATCATCAGGTCTTCGCAGCCAGATTCTAGTCGGCACTGTTTGGCATCGGCATTGTTCCAGATTTCACCATTGGCTATCACATTGATTTTGAGTGCTTCACGAATCGGTTGTAGCTGGTCCCAAAAAGCGGGTGGAGTATAGCCATCGGCTTTGGTGCGTGCATGAACGGTAACCCATGCTGCTCCTGCATCTTCAATGGCATGGGCATTTTCCAGCATGAAATTACGGTCCATATAACCCAGACGCATTTTGGCGGAAACCGGAATATGCGCAGGAACGGCATCACGCACGGCTTTAACCAGCTCATGCACCACTTCGGGTTCATCGAGCAGGACTGAACCACCACGATGACGGTTCACGGTTTTGGCCGGACAGCCAAAATTCATGTCAATTGCCGGTGCGCCCATGGCTGCCACTTTGGCGGCATTCGCTGCTAGCATCTCCGGATTATTTCCTAAGAATTGGACATGTACCGGTGTACCTGCCGCCGTCTTGCCATCATTCAACAGTTCCGGGCAGTAAGTATGATAAATATGATCGGGCAGAAGGGAATCGGTGACACGGATAAACTCGGTCACACACCAGTCAAAGCTACCTACGGATGTCAGCACATCACGCATAATCGGATCGGTTAAGCCTTCCATGGGAGCAAGCACAAGTTTCAACGGTGCACACCTGTAAATTTAAAACGGTGTTATACGTTTTTTTAGGCAGCCTGTCTAGGCTGGATCGGAATTGAATGATGAGTACCTGAAAATTGAACTTTTTGGGCTGATATAAAAAGGCCTTTAATGTGGATTAAAGGCCTTTAAAAGTGAAAATTAAGAAGGTTTAGCAATATCCAGCCATTTTAGTCCGCCAGTTTTTCGACTTTCATACTCTCACGATAATACTGACAGCCCTTGTACAACAGGAAGCAACCAATCAATCCGGCAATCGCATTGACGATCGAGATTGAGTTACCAACCATTAAGGTATTCTGGAAATATTTATCCGTGATTAATGCCACAGCGGTGGTTCCGACGCCTAAGGCAATCAGGTTTGAAACCAGCAGGAACTTGGCAGATACCTGTGCGCGTAGCTGGTTTGGTGTCAGCATTTGCGTAGCAGCAGCCGATGCAGGAATCGGGAAAGTGGAGAAGAACATCGCCACAAAAATCAGCGCAAATGAAAGCTGCATATTATCGACCTGAGTGAACAGCACACTCGGAATAATCAGCGCTGCACAGCCAATCGCACCGGTACGAATTGCAGCATCGCTATAGCCACGTTTCGAGAAGAAGTCGATCAACCAGCCACAGAATAAGGCACCCGAAGTATTCGCGACTAGAATAATCGTACCGAGGATATAACCGGTTTGACTCGCATCCAGACCGAAATTACGCATGTAATAGGCAGGTGCCCAGCCCAGCAGCGAATACAGCATCATGGTGTAAAAAGAAAAGCCAATAAAATGACAGAAGAAGGTCTTTTTATGTGTCTTGATAAAACCAATCGAATTTTTGAAAGAGGCTTTAATGACCTGGCCATCCTGATCGACTTTCATACCCTTACGTGCAGGTTCACGCACCGTCAGCACCATGAGTAGGGCTAGTAATACGCCTGGAAGACCCACAATCATAAAGGTAAGTTGCCAGGTTTTCACTTCACCAATGAGGGGTAAGGCTACGAAGCTGACATCTTTTAGCAGGCCAATCACATAGCCGCCAATCAGGAAAGCTAGGCCCGAACCAATAAAGGCACCAATCGCATATACACCGAGTGCACGGCCTAATTTATCTTTCGGAAATAAATCGGCAACGATTGAATAAAAGGCAGGGGAAAGCGCAGCTTCACCGGCACCCACACTCAGACGTGCAATAAACATTTGAATAAAGTTTTTACTGAGGCCACAAGCCGCTGTAGCGAGACTCCAGAATGCAATCCCGGTTGCAATAATTTTAATCCGTGACTTTTGATCCGCCAATGCGGCAATGGGCAAGCCCATAATGGCATAAAATAAGGAGAAGGCCAGACCCTGTAACAGACTAAACTGAGTATCGCTCAGCATTAAATCGGCTTTAATCGGTTCAATCATGAGCGATAAAATTTGACGGTCTACAAATGACAGAATGTAAGCCACCATACAAATGACCACCACATACCATTGATAGGTGCTGCTTTCCGGTGGCGGTTCAATCTGTTCAGACAGCGGCACAGCCGTTTCTGTCGGTGTAGGCTCAAAATTTTGATTTGTTGGTTGAATCGTCCTTTCAACCATTTCTAGGTTCAGCGATTTATCATTCATCATGCAACATCCTGTGCTGATCGTTTGAGATATTTATTTGATACTTTTAATATGCTTTTTATTTTTATATTGTATCGTATTTAATTAATCTAGAGCCTAAATAGAGAGACGTCAATCTGTTTTTAAAAATAGATACAAATAATTTTTAAAGGCAAAAAAAAGGAATCATAATGATTCCTTTTTTTGAGTTTAAATTTTTAGCCACGCTCAACCAGCGTTAAAATATCGTAGGTTGCAACCAGTTCATTGCGTTGGTTTTTTACTTTAATATCCCAGACCACGACACCATGTGGCTTCTGTGCCGGATCGCGCAGTGCTTTTGGAGTTTTCTGCTTACAGGTCAGTTCTACCTGAATGGTATCGCCAATTTTCACCGGTTCTACAAAGCGCAAGTTGTCCATGCCATAGTTGGCAATGACTGGGCCCTGGGCGGCATCAACGAATAAACCGGCTGCGGCAGACACCACGAAATAGCCATGTGCCACACGTTCACCAAACAGGGATTCTGCTGCAGCAATCTTGTCCATATGCGCATAGAAGTGATCACCGCTCAGGCAGCCGAAATTCACCAGATCCGCTTCGGTCACGCTACGTCGTGCAGTCAGTAAACGCTCGCCTATACGCAATTCATCAAATGATTTTTTAAAAGGATGCACGCGGTCTTCAAAGACTTGAGCGCCAGCTGTCCAGCTATGGCCGACCTGGGTCATGGCATTTGGCGAGCCTTGAATCGCAGTCCGTTGCATATAATGTTTGACTGCACGCAAACCGCCGAGTTCCTCACCGCCACCGGCACGTCCCGGTCCGCCATGAACCAGCAAAGGTAATGGAGAGCCATGTCCGGTACTTTCTTTGGCACTTTCAGCATCCAGAATATGGACACGTCCATGCCATGGCGCAATTTTGCTGAACAGTTGTTCAATATTTTCATCGGTATTGCGTACGATGGATGCCACCAGGCTACCTTCGCCACGTGCCACCAGGTCAGCAAGCTGAGCCAGGTCAGTATATGGCATTAAAGTCACTACAGGCCCAAAAGCTTCAATCTTATGAATATTTTCTGCCTGAGCTGGCGCTTTGCAGACCAACACAGTAGGTGGATAGCATGCAGACTTCTCCGTATTTTGTACTTGAATCTTAAAGTCCTGACGTAAGTGGCTACCGAATACGATCTCTGCATCCTGGCTGAGCTGTTCAACTTTTGCCGCGACATCGTGTTTCTGTTTGACGCTGGCCAAAGCGCCCATGCTGACGCCTTCTTGAGCCGGATCGCCCACAACCACTTTTTTCAGTTTTGCAATCAGACGGTCTTGTACTGTATCCAATAGCTCGGCTGGCACAAAGGCACGACGAATGGCGGTACATTTCTGTCCGGCTTTGGTGGTCATTTCACGGAAAACTTCACGGACAAATAAATCAATCGTTTCATCATTGGCTTGCGCCGTCAAAATTGCACTGTTGACCGAATCTGCTTCCATGGTGAATGGAATCGAGTAGGCATTTAAATGTGGATGCGAACGCAGTTTTTGCCCTGTTGAAGCAGAACCGGTAAAAGTGACCGTATCTTGAGGGTTTAAATGATCAAATAAATCAAAGACCTGTCCGCAAATGAGCTGCAGTGAACCTTCTGGCAAGAAACCGCTTTCATGAATGGCTTTGACCACGGCATGAGTCAGCTCGGCACCTTCAGTGGCCGGTTTGACAATACAGGGTACGCCTGCCAGCAGTGTCGGTGCGATTTTTTCCAGCATGCCCCAGATCGGAAAGTTAAAGGCATTGATATGCACGGCGACACCGGCTTTAGGCGTCAGAATATGTTTCGCGCCAAAGCTACCTTGCTTAGAAAGAGGAATCCAGGCATCTTCGACCCATGCTGTTTCATCACTCAGTTCACGACGCACCAAACTCGAATAAGCATATAAGGTGCCAATCCCGCCTTCAATATCAATCCAGGCATCTTTACGGGTACAGCCGGTTGCTTTGGCAACCTCATAAAAGTCTTCTTTGCGTTCCATCAAATACTGAGCCACTTGCTTCAGTGCATTGGCACGTTGATGGAAGGTCCATGTGGCAATAGTCGCGCCTTTTTGTTTGGCATACTTCACCACGGCTTGGGTATCGATGCCCTGACTGCCGACCTGATAAACCGCTTCACCGCTAATGGCATGATAAACCGTACGTAAATCGGCTTGCGCTGCGTATTCCTGGCCGTACACCAGTGAAGCTAAGCTTTTGATGGCAATAGGATTATGGGTTGATGCAGTATCTTGATAATCCGTTGTGCTTGAGCTGCTGTCTAACTCTAACATTGTAAAAACTCCATTTATGATACGTTTTGAGATGTATTTTAATTTTGATGTTTCATAATTTGTTTTGAAAAATTGAAAATGTCAATCATAAATCTGTATTTAAAAATGCGTAACAATAAAATAAAAAATATTAAGTTATATAAAACAAATATTTATTAAAAATAAGGAGTGAAAATTAAATGATACCAATAAATAGATATTGATTTTAATTATGTATCGTTTTAATTTGAGTGTATCAACACTTGGGATAAGTGAGGGAACAATGAATAATCAACAACAAATCTTCGATCAAAAGATTGAAAAGGATATTTCCATCGAGCCGAAGGACTGGATGCCGGATGCTTATCGTAAGACCTTGATTCGTCAGATTGGTCAGCATGCACACTCTGAAGTAGTGGGCATGTTGCCGGAAGGCAACTGGATTACCCGTGCACCGACCTTGAAGCGTAAAGCTGTGCTGATGGCAAAAGTTCAGGACGAAGCCGGTCATGCTTTGTATCTGTACAGTGCTGCAGAAACCTTGGGTGCGGATCGTGACGACATGATGGATAAGCTGATTGCCGGTCGCATGAAATATTCTTCAATTTTCAACTATCCAACCCTGAGCTGGGCCGATGTTGCCGCGATTGGCTGGCTGGTAGATGGTGCAGCAATTGTCAATCAGGTTGCGCTGTGCCGTACATCTTATGGTCCTTATGCCCGCGCTATGGTGCGTGTGTGTAAAGAAGAAAGTTTCCATCAGCGTCAGGGCTTTGAAGCCATGATGGAATTGGCCAATGGTACGCCGGAACAAAAGCAGATGGCACAGGATGCAGTGAACCGTTTCTGGTGGCCGGCACTGATGATGTTTGGTCCAAGTGATGATAATTCACCGAACAGTGCACAAAGTATGCAGTGGAAAATTAAATTATTCAGCAACGATGAGCTACGTCAGAAATTTGTCGATAACACCGTGTCGCAAGTTTTGCAGCTGGGTTTAACCGTTCCAGATCCAGACCTCAAATTCAATGAAGCCACCGGACATTACGAATTTGGTGAAATCAATTGGGATGAGTTTTTTGCGATTCTTGCAGGCAAGGGGCCGTGTAACCATGAGCGTATTGAAGCACGCCGCAAAGCTTGGGAAGGCGGCAAGTGGGTACGTGATTCCGCAGCTGTCTATGCTCAAAAACAGCAGCAACAGTCAGCAGCACAAAAAGTCGCTTAAAAAATAGTTTGATCAATATAAGGAAATTTGCTCATGAATAACAAAAATAACTGGTCACTTTATGAAGTGTTTGTGCGTAGTAAACAGGGTCTAAGTCACCGTCATGTCGGCAGCCTGCGTGCACCGGATGAGGAAGTCGCACTACAAAATGCCCGCGATGTATATACCCGCCGCAATGAAGGGATCAGTATCTGGGTGGTGAAATCTGAATTGATTACCTCTTCACAGCCAGATGAAAAAGCAGAATTTTTTGAACCCGCTTTGGACAAGGTTTATCGCCATCCAACCTTTTATAACATTCCAGCTGGCATCGAGCATATGTAAAGGGAAAGGTGAAGAATATGACAAATCAAGTATTGGCAGAATTTCTTTTACATGTGGGTGACAGTCAACTGATCCTGTCTCATCGTTTGGCAGAGTGGTGTGGTCATGCACCTGAACTGGAGCTGGATATTGCCTTAGCTAATATCGGACTGGATTTATTGGGTCAGGCACGTACTGCCCTCAGTCTGGCGGGTGAAGTGGAAGGACAGGGCCGTGATGAAGACAAGCTGGCTTATTTCCGTACCGAACGTGAATACCGTAATTTGCTGCTGTGTGAACAGCCGAATGGTGACTTTGCCCAGACCCTGGTGCGCCAGTGGTTGATGGATCACTACCACGCTTTATTGTTTAGCGCCTTAAGTCAAAGTCAGCATGCTGAGTTGGCGGCTTTTGCAGTGAAATCACTCAAAGAAGTGAAATATCACCAGCGTTTTTCCACCACCTGGATGGAACGCTTAAGTTTAGGTACCGCAGAAGCGCATGAAAAAACCCAGCAAGGTTTAAACCAGTTATGGCGTTTTACCGAGGAACTTTTTGTTCTGACGGCTGATGAAAGACAGATGGTCGATAGCGGTGTCATTCCAGATATTGAAAATTTAAAAGCCCAGTGGCTGGAGACCATTACATCCGAGTTAGCGCGATTTGAATTAAGCCTGCCAGAGCTAGGCGCTTATCGCAGTGGGGCTAAACAGGGTTTACATACAGAACATCTCGGTTTTGTTTTGGCTGAACTGCAATACATGCAGCGCTCTTATCCAAACATGAACTGGTAATTCGGCACAATCACAGGGAGTGAGTCGCATGAATCTGATTCGACACGTAGAAGATCAATGTTGGGACGTTTTGCAGCAAGTTTCTGATCCAGAGATTCCAGTATTGTCAGTGATTGATCTGGGCATGATTCGTGGCGTCGAGCTGAATCAGCAGGATGAAATTGTGGTGCGACTCACGCCGACCTATAGCGGCTGTCCGGCCACGGATTTATTAAAAGCAGAAATTACCCAGGCTTTTGAAGCCAATGGTTTGACGCCAGTCAAAGTGATTGTGGATCTGTCTGAAGCCTGGACCACGGACTGGATGAGTGAATCGGGCAAACACAAATTACAGCAATATGGTATTGCCCCGCCGCAAGGTCAGTCACATAGCTGTGGTACGCATGTGGCATTGACCGATGGCATCACCTGTCCACAGTGCTTAAGTCATAACAGCAAATTATTAAGTGAATTCGGTTCGACCGCCTGTAAAGCTTTATATCAATGTCGGGACTGCTTAGAAACTTTTGACTATTTCAAATGTATTTAATTGTAACGATTGCGCGGTGGGCAGGGTAAACCAATAACAAGCCTGAACACCGCCACCTAAAAGAAGGATTTTGCCATGAGCCAATTTATACCATTAACCATTAAATCGATTCAGCCACAAACCGAGCAGGCGATCTGCATTGCCTTTGATCTCGCGCCTGAGCAGTTGGATGCTTTCCAATATCAGCCGGGGCAGCACCTGACCATTCGTCATTTAACCGATGACGGCGAGCTGCGCCGCTGTTACTCGATCTGCAGTGATACTCAGGAAGACATGAGTATTGCGATTAAAAAAATTGATCAGGGACAGTTTTCAACCTGGGCCAATGCGCATCTCAAAGCTGGCGATGTTTTAGAAGTCATGCCACCGCAAGGGGTGTTCTTTCAGAAAGCCGCCAAGGCTGGTGGCCAGAATTATCTAGGCTTTGCAGCAGGCAGTGGCATTACGCCAATCTTATCGATTGTAAAATCGGTGCTGAACCGTCAAGCGGACGCAACATTCACCTTGGTGTATGGCAACCGTTCCTGGAAACAGACCATGTTTTCTGAACAGATCATGGACTTGAAAGACCGTTTTAAGGAACGTCTGCAACTGGTAAATATTTTTTCACGTGAACTGAATGACAGTGACATCTTTAATGGTCGGATTGATGCAGACAAATTGCAGCAGTTATTTCAGGCCAATCTGATTTCTGCCGAAGCAGATCACTGTTTCGCTTGCGGTCCTGAAGAAATGATGACAGCAGTCGAAACGGTATTACCGACTTGGGGCATTCAACGCAGCAAGATTCATACGGAACGCTTCAATACGGGTACTGCACCGAAAGCAACCGCCCAGCAGATGGAAAGCCGCAGCGAAGAACGCGTCAATATCATCCTCGATGGTCGCGAGCTGATTGTTGAAGTCTCTAAGCAGGATGACAGTATTTTAGATGCTGCGCTACGTGCCGGAGCCGACCTGCCATATGCCTGTAAGGGCGGCGTTTGTGCCACCTGTAAATGTAAGGTGTTAGAGGGACAGGTTGAAATGGCGGTGAATTACAGTCTGGAAGAAGATGAAATTCAGAAAGGCTATGTGCTCAGTTGTCAGGCACGTCCAACCACGGCCAATGTCCGACTCAGTTTTGATGAATAAAAGCTGAATTTACAGCACCGCGAGCATAGCAGGAGTTCAAGGATGACCTACATTAAAACCAGCTCACCCAAGCCGGGTGTGGTACTGATCGAGCTAAATCGTCCAGAAAAGCGCAATGCTTTAAACAATGCCACCTTGCAAAACATTGCAGCCTGTCTACAGGACTTGGAAACAGATGCTGCTGTGAAAGCCGTGGTCATCACCGGAAATACGCAATGCTTTGCTGCCGGTGCTGATTTAAATGAGCTGGCACAGTTAGATGTGGTCAGCATCCAGCAGGATCAGCGCCCACTGCTTTGGAAAAAAATTGATGAATTTTCCAAGCCTTTAATCATGGCCGTGAATGGTTATGCCTTTGGTGCAGGTTTCGAGCTGGCTTTACATGGCGACATGGTGCTGACTGGAGAAAATGCCCAGTTTGCCCTGCCTGAAATTGGTTTGGGCATGCTGCCGGGTGCCGGTGGCACCCAGCGCCTGGCCCGTCTGGTTGGTCAGCAATTGACGATGCGCTGGGCCATGACCGGCGAAATGATTTCGGCACAGACCGCATTGCAACATGGTATTAGCAGTCAAGTTTGTCCAGCAGGACTGACCGTGCAATACGCACTGGAACTGGCAGAAAAAATTGCCAAGCAAGCACCGCTGGCCATTCGCGCCATCAAGCAATCTTTAAAGTCGATTCATGAAGTGACTTTAAGTCAGGGACTGAAACTTGAACGTCAACATTTTGTCTGGCTGGCGGCGACCCAAGATCGCCAAGAAGGCATCAATGCATTTTTAGAAAAAAGAAAACCAGAATTTCGAGGTGTGTAATGGATTATCAAACAATTATTGTCGAAGAAAAAAATGCAGTGGGCTACCTGACCTTTAACCGCCCAAAACAGCTCAACAGCTTTAATGAAACCATGCATCAGGAAGTCTCCAACGTCATCAAGGCCTGGGCCAAAGACAGCCAGATTCGTGCCGTGGTGATTTCAGCCGAAGGCCGCGGTTTCTGTGCCGGTCAGGATCTGAATGACCGTGTGGTCGATCCGAATGCCGATGCACCGGACTTAGGCCTGTCGATTGACAAATATTACAACCCTTTGATTAAGCTGATTACTGAAATGCCTAAACCGGTGATTTGTGCGGTGAATGGTGTGGCAGCAGGGGCAGGCGCCAATATTGCCTTGGCTTGTGACATTGTGGTGGCAGCAAAATCCGCTTCCTTTATTCAAGCCTTTTGCCGTCTTGGCTTGGTGCCAGATTCAGGCGGTACCTGGTTCCTGCCGCGTCTGGTTGGTCGTGCCCAAGCGATGGGGCTTGCCATGCTCGGCGATAAAATTCCGGCTGAGCGCGCAGTACAACTCGGCATGATCTGGCAGGTGGTTGAAGATGAGCAACTGCAAGCAGAAGCGAAAAAACTGGCAGAGCATCTGGCTCAGCAGCCGACCTATGGTCTGTCCCTGATTAAAAAAGCCATTCATGCCGCAGCCGATAATAATCTGGATGAGCAGCTCATTCTGGAACGTGACCTGCAACGTCTCGCTGGACGTTCAAGCGATTATAAAGAAGGTGTACAAGCCTTTATGCAGAAGCGTACCCCTGAATATAAAGGATGCTAAATCATGCAACAGATCAATTTAGAGCAAGTCAAAGTTGCTGTGGTCGGTGCGGGAACCATGGGGATTGGCATTGCACAACTGGCAGCCATGCACGGGCATCCGACCTATGTGTTTGATCTCGATCGCAGCAAAGTTCAGAGTGCCTTAACTGCTTTAGAGGCACAGCTCAGCAAGCGGGTACAAAATGGAAAAATGACCCAGCAATTGCTGGAAAGTACCTTTGCCAATCTGATCGTGGTAGAGGACATTCAGCAGCTTGCCGATGCGGGCTTAATTATTGAAGCCATTGTTGAAAAGAAAGAAGTGAAGCAAAACCTGTTTCAACAGCTGGCTGCCATTTGCCCGGAACAGACGATTTTTGCGTCTAATACTTCTTCAATTTCCATTACCGCAATTGCCTCGGCGATTCCACATCCCGAGCGAGTGATTGGTCTGCATTTCTTTAATCCGGCGCCGGTGATGAAACTGGTCGAGATTATCCGCGGACTGAAAACCTCAGCAGCGATTGCCGATGCAGTATTTGATCTGATGAAGGACTGGAACAAGGTTCCGGTGCGAGCCAAATCGACCCCCGGTTTTATCGTCAATCGTGTCGCACGACCTTATTATGCCGAGGCCTTTCGTGCCTTGCAGGAAAATGCCACCACCCCGGAACAGCTCGATTACATCATGCGCGAATGTGGCCGTTTTGCCATGGGGCCGTGTGAACTTACAGATCTGATTGGGCAGGATGTGAATTTCTCGGTCACACAAAGTGTCTATCAGGAATTTTTCTATGAGCCACGCTACCGCCCGTCCTTGATTCAAAAAGAACTGGTCGATGCCGGTTGTTATGGTCGCAAGTCCGGTCAGGGTTTTTATGATTACGCTCAGGCCAAGCCTGCACCTGTATATGAATTGCCAGTGTGTTATGCCAAGTCGCTGAATAAGCTCAAAGTCACAGTAAAAGGTGAATGGCTACATTCCTCAGTACTGATTGAACGTTTAAAACAGGCCTCTCATGTAGAGCTGAGTTTTCAGGCAGCAGAACAGAATGAAATCCTGATTGGTGACCTTTCTCTGCGATTATCGCTTGGCGAATCAGTTGAACTTACCTATCCGCATGAGCCTGTGGTGTTGATGGACTGGCATTCAGATTGGACAAATGCTCAAGCGATTCCAGTCGTTGCATCACCGGCGTGTAGTGCTGAACAGCGCCAGGCAGTGGAGCTATTCCTCATAGGTATGGATATGATACCTATTTGGTCTAAGGATCATCCCGGTCTTTATGTTATACGTAGTATTGCCATGTTGGTGAATGAAGCCTGTGAAGCGGTACTGCATGATATCGCATCAGAACAAGATATTGATTCTGCTATGAAATATGGCGTGAATTATCCTTGTGGTCCATTCGAATGGGTAGATAAAATTGGATATTACACAATTTTACAAATTTTAGAAAATATGTATCGTATTTATGGTGAAGACCGCTATAGAACTAGTATATATTTAGCAAAGAAAGCGGTGCAGGGACATGCACAGAAAACTCAGCAGCAACCATTACGCGTTGCTGGCTAAAAGGAAGAATCATGGAACAGGTTTATATTTTTGATGGAATTCGCACCCCGATCGGACGCTATGCCGGTGGGCTGAGCAGCATTCGTGCTGATGATCTGGCAGCGCTACCGATTCAATATCTGAAAGATCAGCATCCTGCCTTGCCATGGGCAGAACTGGATGAAGTGATCTTGGGCTGTGCCAATCAGGCCGGTGAAGATAACCGCAACGTGGCGCGTATGGCTGCTTTACTCGCAGGGTTGCCTGAATCTGTTCCAGCGCTCACCGTGAACCGCTTATGTGCTTCAGGTCTGGATGCCATTGGACTGGGAGCACGTGCCATCAAATCGGGTGAAGCACAATTTGTTTTGGCGGGTGGCGTAGAATCCATGAGCCGAGCGCCTTTCGTGCAATCCAAACCTACGACTGCCTTTAGCCGTACCCCTGAAATTTATGACACCACCATTGGCTGGCGTTTTATCAACCCAAAATTTAAAGCACAGTTTGGCGTTGACAGCATGCCGGAAACGGCCGAAAACGTCGCTGAAAAGTATCAGATTAGCCGTGCAGACCAGGACCTGTTTGCCTATCACAGCCAGCAGAAAACCGCAGTAGCGCAGCAGAAAGGTATTTTTGCCGAAGAAATTCTGCCGGTAGAGGTCAAAGGTCCGAAGAAAACCACCCTGACCATTTCCCAGGATGAACACCCGCGTGCAGAGACAACGCTGGACAATCTGGCCGCCTTAAAAACCCCATTTCGTAAAGAAGGCGGTTCAGTCACTGCGGGCAATGCTTCGGGTGTTAATGACGGGGCGGCTTGCGTATTACTCGGCAATCAGCAGTTTGCTGAGCAGTATGGTTTGCGCCCGAAAGCTAAAGTGATTGGAATGGCCAGTGCCGGTGTGGAAGCCAAATATATGGGCATTGGGCCGGTGCCAGCAGTACATAAAGTGCTGAAACAGACTGGACTCAGTCTGGAACAGATGGACGTGATTGAGCTAAATGAAGCATTTGCAGCGCAGTCACTGGCCGTGATTCGTGAACTCGGCTTGCAAGACGATGATTCCAGAATTAACCCGAATGGCGGTGCCATCGCCTTGGGTCATCCGCTGGGTATGAGTGGCACCCGTCTGGTGATCACGGCCATGAAAGAACTAAAACGCCGTAAAGGCAAATATGCACTCTGCACCATGTGTGTCGGTGTGGGTCAAGGTGTGGCACTGGTTTTAGAAAATATGGATTAAACACATCATTCAATCAATGAATTAAACCGTGGTCAGGAAGACTGCGTCAGGAGTAAGAATATGAATAACAATGCAATGGAAAAAATTGAAAAAGTATCGGTTGATGAGTTACGCAGTGTTCAGCTACAGCGTATGAAAAAGACGTTGCAACATGCTTATCAGAATAGCCCGGTTTATAAAAAGAAATTCGATGATGCTGGCGTGCATCCAGACGATTTTAACTCACTGGAAGATCTGGCCAAATACCCGTTTACCACCAAACAGGATTTACGCGATAACTATCCGTTTGGCATGTTCGCTGTGCCACAGGAACAGATTGTACGTGTGCACGCATCTTCAGGCACCACCGGTCAGCCAACCGTGGTGGGTTATACCCAAAATGATATTAATGTCTGGTCAGATGTAGTGGCGCGTTCATTACGTGCAGCCGGCTTGAGCAGTAAAGATATCATCCAGGTGTCTTACGGTTATGGTCTGTTTACCGGTGGTTTAGGCGCGCATTATGGCGTTGAACGCTTGGGTGCAACCGTGATTCCAATGTCTGGCGGACAAACCGATAAACAGGCGCAACTGATTCATGACTTTAAACCGACAGCACTGATGGTCACGCCATCTTACTGCCTGAACATTATTGAAGCGCTTGAGAAGAAATTTGGCACAGCCAAAAACTGTTCGATTAAAACCGGCGTCTTTGGTGCAGAGCCATGGACCAATGAAATGCGCAAGGAAATCGAAGAGCGTCTGGGCATTGATGCACTGGATATTTATGGTTTATCAGAAGTCATGGGACCCGGTGTCGCGATGGAATGTCTGGAATCCAAAGATGGCCCAACCATTTGGGAAGATCATTTCTATCCTGAAATTATTCATCCTGAAACCGGTGAAGTGCTGCCAGATGGCGAACTGGGTGAACTGGTATTTACCACCATTACCAAAGAAGGCATGCCGGTAATCCGTTACCGTACCCGCGATTTGACCCGTTTATTGCCAGGCACGGCACGCACCATGCGTCGTATGGACAAGATTGTGGGCCGCAGTGATGACATGATGATTATTCGTGGAGTGAATGTGTTCCCGTCGCAGATTGAAGAGCAGATTTTACAGATCCAACAACTGATTCCGAACTACCAGATTCAGATTTGCAAACAGGGACATCTGGATACATTGCATATCCGTACAGAAATGCGTAAAGATAGCAGTGACATTATGGCGCACCAGCTGGCAACTCAGCTTAAGGGCCAGATTAAAACCATGGTCGGAATCACCGTAAGTGTCGAAGTATTGCCTGAAGGAAGCCTGCCACGCTCTGAAGGTAAGGCACAGCGCGTTTTTGATATCCGCAAGTCTGCATGAAGTACTATTGGATGATAGCCAAATGGTCTATCATCCAGTTTCTATAAGGTAAAGTTAAACGCAATGAATCCGAAATTAAAACAAATAATTGATGACTTTATTCAAACTGAAGCACTCAGCGGAACCTCATTAATCATGACCATCTTCGGTGACTGTATTTTTCACCGCGGTGGCATCATCAGTCTGGCCAGCCTGATTCAGCTCATGGATGTCTTCGGATTTAATGAACGATCGGTACGGACTGCCGTATTCCGTCTGGTTCAAAATGGCTGGCTGATGTCTGAGAAAATTGGTCGCACCAGTTATTATCGCGTAACCGAAAGCAGCCGCCAGCGTTTTATTATGGCAGATCAAAAAATTTATAGTTTTAGCCATCAGGAATGGGATCAGAAATGGGATCTGGTGCTGCTCAGTTCGGTGGAACTGGAAAATAAACTGGTTCTGAAAAAAGAACTGGAATGGCTAGGCTTTGCCAATATCGCCACCAATGTCATGGCCTATCCGGGCTGTGATCATCAGAAACTACAAAACCTGCTGCTGAACTTGAAAATGACTGACCAAGTCGTGGTGTTTAAGGCAGAAACTTTGCAGCTCTGGCAGGAATCCTATCCAACTGTAAAACGCATGGTTGCTACCAACTGGCCGGTGCAGGAACTGCATCAGCGCTATGAAAAATTCATTGCGGATTTCCGGGAATTCTTTCATCTGGTGGAACAGGAAGATGAACTGGATCCGGTTCAGGCTTTTCAGTTACGTATTTTGCTGATTCATCAATTTCGCCGGATTTTACTAAAAGATCCAAATCTGCCTTTTGAGTTATTGCCATCCAACTGGCTTTCCCTGAATGCCCGTAATCTGAGCAGTAATTTATATCAAACCGTGGTTGCGACAGGTGATGAGTTCTTTATGGAGATCGCGCGGACTTCGGAAGGTTCGATGCCGCCGGTACATCCACAATTTTATAAACGTTTTGGCGGTTTACGACTGGAAGCCGTTAGCTAATCTAATTCTGCATTTTTAAAGGAATAAAATAATGCCGTGTTATGCCATTGCTGGTGTGATTCCTGTGGTCAACCCTCGCGCTTATGTGCATCCGCAAGCCGTTCTGATTGGGGATGTGGTGATTGAAGAGGGCGTATATATCGGGCCTTTTGCTACTTTAAGAGCTGACTTTGGTGGGATTCACATCCAGAAAAATGCCAATGTTCAGGATTCCTGTACCATTCATGGCTTTCCCGGTAGCGTCACGCTGGTCGAAGAGTATGGCCATATCGGACATGGCGCGATTTTACATGGTTGTATCATTCGCAAAAATGTATTGGTCGGCATGAACAGCGTGATTCTGGATGAAGCCGAGATTGGTGAAAATACCATTGTCGGTGCCAATAGCACGGTTAAAGCCAAAGCCCAAATTCCGGAAAATTCACTGGTGCTCGGTAGTCCTGCTCGGGTCATCCGTCCTCTGGACGCCAAAGAAATTGACTGGAAAAGCAAAGGGACACGGGAATATATTCAGCTGACAGAGCGCTGCTTGTCCTCGATGCAGGAGGTCAGTCCTTTAACAGAAGTCTCCGCAGACCGGCTGAGCTATAAAGCCTTCAAGGCAGATTATCAGATCAAGCAGAATAGCTTGAATGACTAAGTTAAGAACATGATTCTATTAAATAGATGAATTCTGCATTTTAAAAACAGGAAGTAACTGAAACCAAATTCCAACTGCATTCCCTGACCGTCTATTTAGACTGAAATAAAATTGGTCTGGGAAGCATATATATGGAAAATAGGGAATTTAAAGATCATTTCTCCCAGCAGTCACAGGACTATGCTTTGTTTCGTCCGCATTATCCGGATGCATTGGGAAAGCTATTGGCAGAGCTGTCACCAGGTATTAAATTGGCTGTAGATGTCGGCTGTGGTTCTGGACAGCTTTCAGAAGTTTTGGCGAATTACTTTGATCAGGTGCTTGCTATTGATGCGAGTGCTGAACAGCTTGCCCAAGCCAAACCGCATCCAAAAATTCAGTATGGTCAGGCACTCGCTGAAAAGATTCCGTGTGCTGACCAGAGTGTTGATCTGATTTCGGTGGCTCAAGCAGCGCATTGGCTCGATCTGGAAAAATTTTACGCAGAAGTTCGCCGGATTGCTAAACCCAATGCCATTCTGGCTTTAATTAGCTATGGCGTATTCAGTGTGGATGAGCCACATCTGGATCATTATTTTAAGCATTTTTATAAGGTGACACTCGCACTGTACTGGCCACCTGAACGTCGCCATGTAGATGAAGGATATAAAAATCTCCCATTTCCATTTCAGGAAATGGTGATTCAGCCACCGGTATTACAGGTTGAATGGAATTTTTATCAGTTAATTGGTTATATGAGTACTTGGTCAGCCGTGAAAGCAGCCACTCAAGCACTCGGACATAATCCATTAAATGTACTGGCAGATGCCTTATTGCCAGAATGGGAAGATCCAGAATTGCCCAGAGTCATTCGCTGGCCATTATCAGTGCGTGCGGGGCGTATAATCGTTTAAAAAAATATTAGAGCTAGAATCTGTTTATTGAACAATGAATTGAATATTCACGGCTCAGAATTATCGCCCTAGAATCATTTCCAGCACAAATTTAGAACCAATAAAACCCAGTGCCAGCAAGCCAAAACCGAGTAGGGTAAAGCGCACAGCTTTTTGGCCACGCCAGCCAAACTTCCAGTGTCCGATCAGAAGGGAACCATAGACCAGCCAGGAAATGATACTGAATGCTGTTTTATGGGCCAGATGCTGAGCAAAGAAATTGTCGATGGTAAAAAAGCCAAAGCCCAAAGCGAGGGTAAGTAAAACAAAACCGGTCATCAGCATATCAAACAGCAGGGATTCCATGTCTTGATAAGAGGGTAGCAAACTGACCCAAACGCGGCGTTTTTGCTTCTTTTTCAGCTCACGATCCTGAAAGCGTAAAATTACGGCCTGAATGGTCGCCATGAGCAATACCGCATAAGCAGACAAAGACAGGATAATATGAATATCCAGACCCAAAGAGTTTTGTGTGATGATTTTTGCAGGCTGAGTAAACGCAAAGCCAAGAATTAATCCGGTCGCAGCCACCGGAATCCCGATCAGGTTCAGGGCAATAATCGGACGATAAGTGCTGTAAATAATGCTGAGTAACAGCATCAGACCAGAGGTAAAGGAAAACAGGGCAAAGACATCATAATTGATGCCCAGCGGGGTATGCATATCGCCATATAAAACCAGCGCATGCAAGCCCAGTCCAAGCAGTGCGGTTAGCGAGACAAACCATTGATTAGGAGCACGTTTAGACATTAAATGAATGAACAGATACCAGAAGGAAGCGGTATAAGCGACTAATGCTAAGATCGTATAAACCAAGGGGAGGCTAACCATGTCAAACCTTTTTAAGGGTGATGAATATTCATTTATATAAATTCGCTGCGAACTACAGTATCCTATAGCATTCTATGCATAAATTTTCTATTTTAAGAAACAATTTTTTGCTCACGGCTATTTTAAGCGGAATTTGCAATGTTTGATACCTTAACAGAACGACTCACGCAGAGTTTAAGAAATGTTACTGGCTCAGGGCAGCTAACCGAAGACAATATTAAAGATACGTTACGTGAAGTGCGTATGGCGCTTCTTGAGGCCGATGTTGCGTTACCTGTAACTCGTGAATTCATCGCGAAAGTTAAGGAAGAAGCATTGGGCCAGGAAGTGATGACTCAGTTATCTCCTGGGCAGGCTTTTGTCAAAATCGTTCATGACGAATTGACCAAAATGATGGGCGAGGCCAATGAAAGCCTCGACCTCGCTGCAAAACCACCTGTGGTTGTCCTGCTGGCAGGCTTGCAGGGTGCAGGTAAAACAACAACTGCAGCGAAACTTGCACGCTTCTTACAAGAACGTCAAAAGAAAAAAGTCGCGATGGTCTCTGCCGATGTGTATCGTCCGGCTGCGATCAAACAGCTACAGACTGTCGCAGGTGAAGTCGGTGCGATTTTCCTAGAATCCAGCGCAGACGAAAAACCGATTACGATTGTGAATCGCGCGATTGAACAGGCAAAAATCCAGTTTGCCGATGTACTGATTGTCGATACGGCAGGCCGTTTGCATATCGATGATGACATGATGGGTGAAATCAAAGAGCTGCATGCAGCGATTAACCCGACTGAAACCCTGTTCGTGGTCGATGCCATGACCGGTCAGGATGCGGCAAACACCGCCAAAGCATTCAACGATGCCTTGCCTTTAACTGGTGTGATCCTGACCAAAACTGATGGTGATGCGCGCGGTGGTGCGGCATTGTCAGTACGCGCGATTACCGGTAAGCCAATCAAATTCTTGGGTATGGGTGAGAAACTCGATGCCTTGGAGCCATTCCATCCTGAGCGTGTCGCACAGCGTATTTTGGGTATGGGTGATGTACTTTCTTTGGTTGAAGAACTTGAACGCAAGGTCGACAAAGAAAAAGCCGAAAAAATGGCGAAAAAACTGCAAAAAGGCGGCAGCTTCAACTTTGAAGACATGTTGATGCAGTTTGAGCAGATGAACAAGATGGGCGGCATGATGGGCTTCCTGGACAAGCTTCCTGGTATGAGTAATGCCGGTCTGCAAGATGCGTTGGCGCAAGCCAATCCTGAAAAGCAGGTCAAGAAAATGGAAGCGATTATCCAGTCGATGACCATCAAAGAGCGCCGTAATCCAGACTTGATGAACCCAAGCCGTAAAAAACGTATCGCAGCAGGTTGTGGTATGGAAGTGGCGGAAGTCAATAAGCTGATCAAGCAACATGCGCAGATGGCCAAGATGATGAAAAAATTTGCCAATCCATCGGGTATGGCAAAAATGATGAAGTCACTTGGCGGCTTGCAAAAACAGTTTGGCGGCGGCGGTGGTATGGGTCCATTGTTCGGCGGCAACGACAAGAAATAAGTTGTGTTTAAAAAAAAGGCGCAATATGCGCCTTTTTTATTGGGAATAAATGGTCAAACTGGTTTAAACAAAACAACATTTACTTACCCAAAATAAAAATCCGATCAGGCAGACTCAGGAGCATGAGCACAAAATAAAGAGAAATTTCAAATGACCCAAGTGATTGTCGTACATGGTTATACTGCAAGCCCGGAAGAAAACTGGTATCCGTGGATTCAGGAAAAAGCCCAACAGGAAAACGTCAGTTTAAAAGTACTTCGGCTCGATCCATCGACCACACCGACACTGGACACCTGGGATCAGCAAATGCGTGAACAGATTGATGCAATTGACGAAGACAGTATTTTTATTGCACATAGCTTGGGAACTGTAGCCGCATTACATTACTTATCCAGAGAATTAAAACAGCAGAAAATTCAGCAACTGGTATTGATCGCGGGATTTAATGGCCGGTTGGGCCGCCTGGATGAAGTAAACCCTTTTATTGATGCCGCTGATATCGATTTCGATTTACTCAAACAACAGGTTGCAGAGCGTGTGGTGATCTACTCCGAAGGAGATGACAGGGTTGCACCAGAATTCAGCCTGGAACAGGCGGACAGTCTTGATTCGATTGTGGTGAATGCCAAGCATCACGGACACTTTATTGATTCACAAGGCTGTACTGATCTGCCGGAGCTCTGGAAAGTAATCGAGCCTTATCTGATTAAATCTTAAATTTAAGCATGTTATTGTATTTGCTAAATTTTAAAATTTAACATGAGATGGTGTTCAAAAAGGTACTTGAATTCCATCTCCAGACTGGTTAAAACTAATTTTTTGTCGACGCAATTTGCGTTCAATGATAATAAGTAAATCACTATGAAAAATATAATAAAGAAAGTCTATATCGTGCCGGATTATCATGCGACCTCCAATGATCACTGGTATCCGTGGCTGAGTCGTCAACTTAAAAATGCCGGTTTTGAGTCCAAGCGGATTATGCTGGCCAACCCCTTTCAGCCCAATTTAGAAGAATGGCAGCAGAACCTGAAATTGCACATTCCGCACATGGATGAACATACCTTTTTAGTTGCACATGGCCTGAGTTGCGTCAGTGTTTTAAACTTTTTACAGCAACATTATATTCAGCAGCAACACAAGATCGGCGGCATCATTCTGGTCTCGGCCTTTGATACACCGCTGGTGGCCTGGTCAGAACTGAATAAAATACTGCAGGCTGTGCGACTCGATCTGAAAAACATGCCGTATAGCTATAAACGTGCGGTGATGCTGATCTCCAGTAATGATCCCTATGTGCCTGCACCGATTTCCTTGCGTTTAGCACATAGCTTGAATGCACAAATTTTTGAGATCAAAAAAGCCGGGCATTTCAACAAGTCCGATGGCTTTGCCGATTTTCCGCAATTGCTGGACATTATCAAACAGTGTCTGGCAAATGAGCTGCAAAATGCTGCAGGCCTTTAAGCAAAAGATCCGGTTCAATTCGGGGCTGATACTGAGCGAGATGCTGCGCAAATAGCGGAGCATCTCCACCGGTTAAAACCAACTGTGCTGGAAAATCATGTAGTACTTTCTCAATCGTGCTGAGCAGACCCAGTAGGATGCCATGATGAACAGCATCGATGGTGTTGCGTCCAGGATTGAGTTCAGAAAAAGCGGCATCCGGGATTTTAATGCCTTTGGTATTCTGAATCAGTGAATCACGTTGCAAGTACAGATTTGGCAGAATAAAACCACCCAAATGTTGTTGTCCTTGCGCCAGATCAATGGTCAGCGCCGTACCGCAACTAATCACACAATAATTTTCATGCGCTTGCGTCGCCACTGCAAGTACCTGTAACCAGCGGTCAATCCCCAGTTGCGAAGGTTCATCATAGCCACAGATCAGACCGGCATATTCTGCTTGTACCTGAGCAAAAATCACTGGAATATGTAGACTTTCTAAAATGCTGAGAATACGCTCATTATTGATTTTATCTTGGACAGAAGATAATCCCACCTGATGCAAGCCCAGCGCTTTGAAATGCTGGATCAGGCCAAGTAACAAATCAGCAGGAGACTGTAAATGTAATTCTGCTGCCTGTTCAATAATCTGATCATGCTCGGTAATCCAGTATTTAAGCCGGGTATTGCCGATATCCAACCATAATTTTTTCATTGCTGTATGCCTGTTCATCCACCGTGTTTAAGGCGGAGCTGTCCCTGATAAAAGGTCTGGATTCCCTGATCGGTCAAAATCTTGACCGCACCATCGTCCTGAATCCCGAGAAAAGTACCGGAATATTGCCCTTGCACGTCAGTAAATTCAACTGCTTGTTGCATAAATGCAGCCGATCGATTAAAACGCGCCGCCAGATTCTGACTGCCATAATTAAACCATTGCCCGGCTTGCTGAATCGCCAGATATAACTGGGCAATTAGTTCTACTTTTGAGGTATGTGATAATCCCAATTCGCTCAGGGAACTGACCTGCTGATCTGGAAGGTTGGTGGGCAGAGGATCAATATTTAAACCGACACCGACCACCACCTGTGTGGATGAAATCGGCTCGACCAGAATACCGCCCCATTTTCCATGCAGGCTATACAGGTCATTCGGCCATTTTACTTGTAATTCCAGCCCTTGCAGACTCGGCATTTGCAGGATATTTAACGCAATTTCTAGCGCTAGACGACCATCGATGGGTTTTTGTGTATGCAGCAATGTGCTTAAATAGATGTTCCCTTCAGGTGATATCCACTGACGTTGACGCTGTCCACGGCCTTGGGTCTGCACATGACTGCACACCAGAACCTGCTGTACCCCCTTCGTTGCCAATTCGCGTACATCATCATTGGTCGATGTAGTAATCGGTTTGATGAGTAATACTTCCGGGAGTTGGCCTGCATCGCTTAATCGTTGTTGCAGTTCACGAGTTTCTACATCCATTTGAATCTAAACGTGGTAAATATCGTTATGGAGTTAATCATATATTTATTGATTGGTGCAATTGCCGGATTCACCGCAGGCCTGTTTGGGGTCGGCGGTGGTTTGATTATTGTGCCGATCCTGTACATTGTTTTTACCCAGCTTCAGTACGATCCCAGCGTGATTATGCATATGGCGGTGGGCACTTCCTTGGCAACGATTATTGTGACTTCTATCAGTTCGGTGATGGCGCATCATCAGCGAGGGGCAGTACTATGGCCTGTGTTTCGTAATCTGGCGCCAGGTCTGATTATCGGTTCTTTCCTAGGTGCGGGGATTGCCGATTATTTATCTGGTCAGGGTTTGCAGTTAATGATTGGCTTCTTTGCGGTCTGGGTGGCATTTAGAATGTTCAAGGGAGCGCATATCCAGATTGATCCGAATCAAAAATTGCCTTCAACCCCGGTACAAATTGCTGCAGGTGGTGGGATCGGTGTGGCATCGGCGATCTTTGGGATTGGCGGGGGAAGTCTGACCGTCCCATTTCTGAATCGCTGCGGAATCGTGATGCAAAAAGCCGTAGCGACCTCTGCGGCTTGTGGATTGCCAATTGCAGTCGCAGGTGCGCTGGGTTTTATCTGGTTTGGTAAACAGGCGCAGGTTACCGTACCAAATACCATTGGCTATATTCATATTTATGCCTTTATCGGCATCAGCATGATGAGTTTTTTCACGGCCAAGCTGGGGGCAAAAGTGGCACATCTGCTTTCACCGGCCGTATTAAAAAAATGTTTTGCTGCACTACTGACTACCGTCGGCCTGTATTTTATTTATCAAGGTTTTATGGCTTGATTTAAACCTTTTAGGTTGAAGTGATTTACCGTATAAGGAGAATAGATGACTATTCTCCTTTTTTATGGCCTTGAGTTGGCTATATAGACATAAGATTGTCTGACAATGTCAAAGTATTTATGGATAAAAACCCGTTTAATAGCAACATAGTCCAAATAAAGGGCTAAACCAGTATCCATAAAAATAAAGACAGGAACGGTATGCCATTAGAACAAGCGCAGAGTTTGTCTGAGCAGATTGCCAAGCACATTAGCGAACAGATTATCCGCGGTGAACTGGTCGAAGGCGAACGTATACAGGAGCTCAGGATTGCCTCGGAGCTTGATGTCAGTCGGGGTTCGGTTCGTGAAGCCCTGCTTTTGCTGGAACGCACCCAGCTGATTGAAATTTTCCCGCGCCGGGGAGCGATTGTCTCGGAAATGTCCGCCTTGCAGGTGCGTGCCTTATTTGACATGACTTCATTATTGCTCGGGCAGATGGTGCATCGCATGGCGGAAACCTGGCGGGTGCATGAAGCTGAGCGCATTCAGCTATTATTAGAGCAATTGGAATCAGAAACCCGCCAAGGACACACTGAAAAGTTTTATGATCTGATCTTTCAGGGCATGGCCCAGCAGCATGAGATGGTCGGGAATCCTTATCTGATGCGCTACTATCAGGAACTGCTACCTTCTTTGCGTCGGAGCTATTTTCTGACCCTGAATATTTCCAGACGCGAGTTAGAGGAATCTTTTGACTTATTTAAACTGGTCACTGAAGCAATTTTGATACGAAAAAGCCATCAGGCCACTTTATTTATGGAAGATTTTTGTCGACACTTGCGCAACCTTGTGTTGGAATCTCTGACACGGATGAAACAAATTGAACTCGCGTGGGCCAGACGCTCACGACGTTAAATCAGGACATTATGCGTTTAAGCAGTTTAAAACTTTCAGGCTTTAAATCTTTTGCCGACAGTACCACTTTACATTTTAAAGATAATCGTACTGCGGTCGTGGGACCGAATGGTTGTGGTAAATCCAACGTCATTGATGCCATACGCTGGGTCATGGGCGAGTCCAGTGCGCGTCAGTTGCGTGGTGGCAGCATGCAGGATGTCATCTTTACCGGAACTGCCAAGCGTAAACCGGTGGGCATGGCCAGTGTAGAACTGCGCTTTGACAATACCTATGGCAAGCTGGGCGGTGCTTATAATGCTTATAATGAACTGGCAGTACGCCGTCAGGTCAACCGCGATGGCAAGTCCGAATATTTTCTGAATGGCAGCAAATGTCGTCGTCGTGATATTACTGATATTTTCCTTGGTACCGGTCTTGGGCCACGTTCTTATGCGATTATCGAGCAGGGCATGATCAACCGTCTGGTCGATGCCAAGCCAGATGAAATGCGGGTCTATATTGAAGAAGCAGCCGGAGTGTCGCGTTATCAGGCGCGTCGCCGTGAAACCATGCTACATCTGGATCACACCACGCAAAACCTGTCGCGTCTGGAAGATATCGCCTCCGAACTGAAATCTCAGCTAAAAACCCTGAAACGTCAGTCGGAAAGTGCGATTCAATATAAAGAACTGGAAGGACAGATCCGTACCATCAAGATCGAAATTCTGTCTTTTCAATGTGAGCAGAGCCAGCGCTTACAGGAAGAATATACCCTTGAGATGAATACGCTCGGGGAAAACTTTAAGCTGGTGCGTTCCGAACTGACCAGCGTTGAACATGATTTGGGCAGCACCAGTGAACTGTTTCAGCGTCTGATTCAGCAATCCACCCCTTTGCAAAGCGAATGGCAACAGGCCGAGAAAAAACTGGCTGAACTGGAAATGACCCTGCAACAAAAGCAGTCTTTGTTAGAGCAAAATTCTACAAGTCTGGTCAAACTGGAACAGCAAAAAGTCCAGACCAAAGAGCGTTTGCAGTTGATTGAACTGCAACTCGATACTTTACAGCAGCAGTTTGAAGATCAGCAGGCACAATTGCAGCAGCAAGATGGTCAGAGTCAGGCGCAAAGCCAGAATCTGACTGAGCTTAAATCTCAATATAGCACTGTGGCAGCGCAATTTACCCAGATAAAAACCCAGGTTGAACAGCAGCAACAGCGTAAATTACAGATGTCGGCTCAAAGCGAGCAACTGGCAAAGAATATTGAGCGGATTGAACAGCAGAAACAGACGCTCCAACAGCAAAGTGCACAGATTCAGCAACAGGCGCAGCAAGATGAGCTGGAGCAGTATCAGGCAGACAAAGCCCAAGCTGAACAGCAAATCGTTGGCTATGAAATTCAATTAACAGATTTAAGAACTCAATTCGAGCAGATTCAGGAAGAGCAGGCGACCCAACAACAGCGCTTGATGCAGCTCAAATCTGAAATTCAGGTACTTCATTCAGAAAAGAAAAACCTGAGCCAATTACTGACCAAAGCTAACCCAAATGCCAAGAGTGATGCGGTCCAGTTGATGCATGTGCTTAAGCTCAATGATGCAGGCAAAGGACATGCCAGCCTGATCGAAAAGTTTCTGGCCAAGTGGCTGTCTGCCCAGATTCTGGCAGAGGGTGAGCATTTCCTTGAAGATCGTGCACGTCAGTTAAAGCAACGGGCTGTTCAGGATGAAATTCAGATTGCCAATACGATGTGTCTGGCCGACTGGATTGAATCTCCGCATTATTCACTGTGGCAACAAGTCGCGGTCGTAGATACATTAGCGCAAGCATTGCCTCTTCAAACTGAGCTATTACAAGGCCAGTCAATCCTAAGTCTGGATGGCTATCATGTTGGGTCAGACTGGGTCATTGCGCTGGACTATGATGAAGCCAGTCAGGCCGGACAAGGCGCATTGAGTCATCGAATCCGTCTGGATGAAATCGAGCAGCAGTTTGCGGAACTTGAACCTAATTTTATGCAGCTGGAGCAGCAGTTACCTGAATTCGCCAATCAGGTTAAAGCTTTGCAAAATCAGATTCAGAGTATCAGCGAGCAGCAGAAACAAGCTCAAAAGCAGCTGCAGCAACTCAATGTTAATATTGCTAAAGTACAAAGTAGTGCGCAGGCTTTTGCATTGCAAAAGCAGCAATTACAGCATCAGCTGCAACAACTTGATGAGCAGCTTGAAGAAGATGCCATGCAGAAAGATGATCTGGAAATTGACCTGCATGCCTTGAATATCAAGCTGGAACAGGCGTTACCAAATTATAAAACCCTACAATTCCAGCTGGAAGAATTGAGTGCTCAGCTGGATGACTCACAGCAGCTCAGTCAGCAAGCGCAGCAGGAACTGGAAGTGCTGCGTCGGCAAAATGTGCAAAGCCAGCAGCAGATTGAATTACTGGAAAAAGATCAAGTATTTTTAAAAGAACAGTCTCAACAAATTACTGCACAAATCGAGCAGGCCAAGAAATTTGTCGATCCGGTACAGCTGGAATTGCCTGCTTTACAGAGCCAGTTTAATGAACAGGCGCAGATCACTGAAAAGCTGCAAAAGACTTGGGCCGACTGGCAGGTTGAATTAAATCAGGTGCAGAGCAAACAGCAGCAGTTGACCGAACAGCGTCACAGCTTCCAGCAGCAGGATGAAAAACTTCGCAGTACACTGGAAGAAAAACGTCTGGCCTGGCAGGCAGCCAAATCTGATTTGCAGCATTATTCTGAACAACTGAAAGAGTTGAATAGTGAAGTAATTTCCGGGCTGGATATTGATGTTAAAGCACATCAAGCCAAACTGGAAAAAGCTCAGGCTCAGTTCGATAAACTTGGTGCAGTCAATCTGGCGGCTTCTGAAGAATATGAAGAAGTGTTAAAACGTTATGAGGAACTGAGTCACCAGATGCAGGATCTGGAAAATACGGTTGAACAGCTACAGGCTGCGATGAAAAGTATTGACCAGGAAACCCGTAAACTGTTTATGCACACGTTTGATCAGGTCAATGCTGAACTGCAAAACCTGTTCCCGAAAGTGTTTGAAGGTGGTGAGGCGAGTTTAAGCCTTGAAGATGGCTGGCAGTCGGGTGTAAAACTCATGGCCCGACCACCGGGTAAGCGAAACAGCTCATTGGCCTTACTCTCGGGTGGAGAAAAGGCTTTAACTGCATTAGCATTGGTATTCGCGATTTTTCGCTTAAATCCGGCACCATTTTGCGTACTGGATGAAGTCGATGCACCGCTGGATGATGCCAATGTGGGACGCTTTTGTAATTTAGTCAAAGAGCTTTCTGAACACGTGCAATTTATTTATATTACCCATAACAAACTTGCAATGATGATGGCGACTGATCTTTTGGGTGTAACCATGCCTGAACCGGGAACATCAAAATTAGTGACAGTTAATTTGGAACAGGCAAAAGAATACGGCCTAGCTGCGGAGGTATAATATGGAAATCACCACCATTATCGGGATTGTTATCGCAATTGTGATTATGCTGTTTGGTATAAGAATGCTGTTTAAAAAACCTGTAGAGGCTGTACCCTCACTGGATGCCAACCTGCATATCGACCCGGATAGCCAGACACCGATTATTCCAAGGCATGTACGTTCTCAATTGGCACAACAGGATGTTGAATCTGATCGTATCGAGCCAAGCTTGGGTATAGATGAACCGGCTCCTGAAAAGCCTTCCGCCTTTCGCAAGGCTGAATCAACTCCGGTTGAGCCAAAAGCAGTCGAAACTCCTGTAGCTGCCCCGTCAACAGAAGCTGAAGTAGTGGAAAAGTCGGTAGTCACGGCAGCAGATGTTCAACAGGTAGAAGCGGAACAGAAGAATAGCCAGATTGAAACCAAGGAAGAAATGCCTGAATTCAGCCTGAACAGCAACATCGAAAAAGCAGAAATTTCTGAATTTAATGATGAAAGTAGTATTCTGGATGCACATCTGCATGAGCAAAAAATAGTGGATGAAGAAAGTGCTTTGTCCAATGCTGAAACCATTATTTCTTTGCATATCTATCCGCAAGGCCGTGTACTTTCAGGTGATAAAACCCTGAAAGTTTTACTAAAATATGGCCTGCGTTATGGCGAATTGGCCTGTTTCCACCGTTATAGTGAAGACGGTTCAAAACTGCTGTTCTCGGTATTGCAAATGACCGATACTGGAATGGAAGGCTTTGATCTGGAAACCCTATCAACTCAGGAAGTGAAAGGTCTGGCATTCTTCCTGGCTTTACCGCATAGCGATGTACAAAATGCGTTTGATACCATGGACAGTATTTCACGTCTGATTGCCCGTGAAGTGGATGGTCTGGTCTATGACCAGAACCAGCAGGAATTTACTCCACAATTACGTGAATTCTGGCGCCATCAGGCCATTGATTATCGTGCTGGACAAGGTACGGTAGTTTAAGGCTGCTTTGTTCAATCTCCAAGTTGAATCTGTAGACTGCAATTTTTATAATAGCCAAAAGCTGAATATTCTACAGGGCGGATTTTCCGCCCTTTTTTATGGTGAAATTATGACCCAAGATGCTACTGTCATTGCGCAAATGCGTCAATTGATTCAACTGCTTGCCAAGCATAACCATGCTTATTATGTGATGGATCAACCGAGCATTGAAGACAGTGAATATGATCAGCTCTTTCATCAGCTCAAAGCCTTAGAACAACAATATCCTGACCTGATCCAGTCCGATAGCCCAACCGATAAAGTGGGTGGACAGGCGCTTTCAAAATTTGTGACCGTAACACACGCCGTGCCGATGCTGTCATTAGGCAATGTCTTTAATCAGGAAGATCTGCTGGCTTTTGCCCGCCGTATTGAAGAACGTTTGCCAAATCAAAAAATTGAATATGATGTGGAACTGAAATTTGATGGTCTGGCCATTTCACTCTGGTATGAGCATGGCGTATTGACGCGTGGGGTGACACGCGGCGATGGGGAAACCGGTGAAGACATCACCCAGAATGTCAGAACCATTCGCAACCTGCCGAAACTTTTATCTCCGGTGAATGGCATTATTCCCGATTTGCTGGAAGTACGCGGCGAAGTGCTGATGCCGAAATCCGGTTTTGAAAAACTGAATGCAGCCAATGCCGCCAAAGGTGAAAAGACCTTTGCCAATCCGCGTAATGCTGCGGCAGGAAGTTTGCGTCAGCTGGACCCGAATATTGCTGCCTCGCGGCCTTTGGCTTTTTATGCTTATGGGATTGCCCAGTGTGTACCGCATCATGGTCAAACCACTATGTCCGCCAGTCTGGAATGGTTACATCAGTTCGGTTTTGCGGTTGGCGAGCGTCACTTTATCTGTGACAGTATTCAGGACGTGCAAAAGGTCTATGAACAGATCATTGATGAGCGTGCCAGCCTCAGTGTTGAAATCGATGGTATGGTGATTAAGGTCAATGATCTGAAACAGCAACAACAGCTTGGTTTCCTGAGCCGTGAACCGCGTTGGGCCACCGCCTATAAATTTCCGGCAGTTGCTGCACTGACTACGGTAGAAAATATTAACTGGCAAGTGGGTCGTACTGGAACATTGACGCCGGTTGCGCGTTTGAATCCGGTCGCTGTTGGTGGAGTAACTGTTTCCAATGTAACCCTGCACAATATTGGTGAAATTCACCGTCTGGATGTACGCATTGGTGATACGGTCAGTGTTTATCGTAGTGGCGATGTAATTCCTAAGGTGGAAAAAGTCTGGCCGGAATTTCGCCCGGTTGATGCAGTCCAAGTGCATTTACCTGAACAATGTCCAGTCTGTGATTCACCCGTGGTCATGCCGGAAGGCGAAGCCTTGGCACGGTGTTCCGGTGGGCTGTATTGTGCCGCACAGCGTATTGAGGCCATTCGTCACTTTGTCTCACGTAAAGCCATGGATATTGAAGGCTTGGGTGACCGTTGGGCAGAATCGTTGCTGCATCTGAATCTTCTGAAAGATGTCTCAGATATTTACCATCTGCATGAACATCGTGAGACTTTGCTAGGTATTGAAAAGATGGGGGCCAAATCGGTTCAGAATCTTTTAGATGCCATTGAAAACAGCAAGAAAACTACACTGGCTGCTTTTATCTATGCTCTCGGTATTCGTGGGGTGGGTGAAACCACGGCGCGGATGCTGGCCAATACTTTCCAGACGCTGGAGGCATTACGCAATGCTGATATTGAAGCATTAAAGAAAACACCAGATGTCGGTGATATTACTGCGGAATGGATTCTGGATTTCTTTCAGGCACCGCATAATCTGGAAGTTCTGGATCGTTTACTGGCTGCCGGTATTCACTGGGATGCACCGATCGCACCGACTCGTCAGCCGTTAAACGGCGAAAGCTGGGTGGTCACCGGGACTTTAAGCAGTATGGGACGAGATGATGCAACCCAGTTATTGCAAGCCTTAGGTGCACGAGTCAGTGGCAGTGTATCCAGCAAAACCAAATGTGTGGTTGCTGGTGAAAAAGCTGGCTCAAAACTGGATAAAGCAGAAAAACTTGGTATTCCAGTGATCAATGAACAACAGTTTATTGGCTTGATGCAAGACTATGGTCAGCTTGAAGCCTAAATCTCTGCACATTTCATGAAAGAATAAGAGTTAAAAAAGCCACCTTCGGGTGGCTTTTTGCATAAAAAGATTAAGGAATATATTTTTTCACAACACCATCATCGAGTAGCTGCTGGAAATGTTCAACCAGACTTTCTTTCACCGGACGATACTCAATGCCGAGCTCATCTTTACTTTTTTGCGCATTAAAGAAAATTGGATAACCCATATTCAGCTCTACAAATTTACGGCTAAAACCTGCTACAGGCCCGAACAGTTTAAAGGCTGCCTTCGGCAATTGATTGCGCGGGAAGGGAAACTTATTGCCAAAATGTGCTCGCAGAATTTGGCCCATTTCCAGCAGGCTCAAGCTTTCACTACAAATGATATAACGGCCATGCGCTTGCGGATTAAACGCAGCACGGATATGCGCTTCAGCGACATCCTGAACATCGACGACGCCATTCCACATCGGCGGGACACCAAGCAAAGTCATGCCGTTGGCAAACTGTTGCAGGACTTCTACACTACCGGATTGGGTATTTGGCGTTAAGGATTGACCAAAAACCAGTGCGGGATTGATACAGACCAGATCCCAGCGATCCTGTGCTTCAGCCATTTCCCAGGCTTTGCGCTCTGCCATGACTTTGGAATAAGGATAAGGCTGATGTGTGGCCGAACTGGTGGTATTCCAGTGGGATTCATCAAAACTGTTATTCTCAGTTTGTAGAATATCAATGGCATCGCCATAAGTGGATGCGATACTCGATGTGACGATTACGCGTTTCACTGATTCAGTCTGATTGACACTATTCAGTACATTTTCAGTGCCTAATACCGCAGGTTCGATAATATCTTTGACTGCATCTTTATAGTTGGTGACCACAAAAGGTGAGGCCATATGAAAAACAATTTCACAGCCTTGCATCGCCTGATCAAAAGAACCCGGGCTTAATAAATTGGCCTGAAATAACTTGAGAGTTCCCGGAGTGCTGTCGGCAATTTTTTCTAAATGGGCAAAGCTCTTACTTTTATTCAGGTCGCGCACCGTGGCATGTACGGTATAGCCTTGCGTGAGTAATTTCTGGATGACCCAGCTGGCAATATAACCCGATGCACCGGTAACCAGAACCGGCGCTGTTGTTTGTGGATGTGTCATATCGGAACCGTTGTTGTTTTAAATTTGTGTGAATGATAAGCGAAATTTAAGCATGAAGTACGCCAATGCAGTGATGTTTATACAAAAAGAATGAATCTGTCTGGTCAAAATTAAGATTTACAAATTTTAACGCATGTGTTTATTCGCCAGTTTTAGGTTATTGCCAAGCGTAATGAAAGTGCAAAGTGTTGTTTTATAAATGGGATTTCATTAAGAACAAAGTGTAAATGCAAGTACTTCTCATTTTAATTATATAAAAATCAAATATTTAACCATGGTTAAGCTTTGCAAATTCAATTGCTTTTCGCCATAATAGCAAAATACAGGTAGGGAGTTATTCAAATGCGCGGAAATCCAGAAGTCGTAGATTATTTAAATATGTTGATCGGTGGCGAACTGGCTGCTCGTGACCAATACTTGATTCACTCTCGTATGTATGAAGATTGGGGATTGACCAAAATCTTTGAACGTATCGATCACGAAATGCAAGAAGAGTCCCAGCATGCGGATGCGATTATCCGTCGTGTTCTGTTCCTTGAAGGAACGCCAAACATGCAGCGCGATGACGTTGAGATTGGCGAGGATGTGGTGAGCTGCCTGAAAGCCGATCTAAAACTTGAATATCATGTGCGGGAAAAACTGGCGCAGGGCATCAAACTGTGCGAAGAGAAAGGTGACTATATCAGCCGTGATATGTTACGCCAGCAAATGTCGGATACCGAAGAAGACCATACTTACTGGTTAGAAAAACAATTGCGCTTAATCGAACTGATTGGTCTGCAAAATTATATTCAGTCACAGATGTAAAACCGGATGAATAAAAAACCCAGCACATGCTGGGTTTTTTATATCTTGAAAATACTTAGTTGTTATTACTCATAATGCCAATTTTTTTGACCTCCAGCCTTTGAGCTGCCGCCATGACCATAGCGATATGTTTATATTCAGTGGCACGATCCGCCTTGATTTTAATCTGATCCTGATCCGCTTTTTGCGCTACTGTCTTGAATAAGTTTTCCAGAGCTTGGGTATTTGCTACCGGCTGTTCATTCCAGAAAATCTTACCTTGTGCATCCAGACGTAATTCCACCAGCTCAGGCGGTTTTTCATCGGTTACAGGAGGCGTTCCATTCGGTAGATCGATATTAATCGAGTTATTCGGCAAAGGAATTGTGATAATAAACATAATCAGCAAGACCAGCATGACATCAATCAATGGGGTCATGTTGACATCTAACATCACATCATCGTCTTGATTTGAACCAACATTCATACCCATAAACTTAATCCTTCTTTGTGCTTAAGGTGTAGCGGGCGGAGTGGTGACAAAAGCAATTTTGCCAATACCGGCCTGTTGGGTGGTACTAATCACCTGATCAATTGCTTCATAAGGTGTTAACTGATCACCACGAATATGCACTTCAGGCTGCGGACGTTTCTGTGCTTCTGCCTGTAAACGGCTCAGTAAAACTGTTTTATCTGCAATATAAATTTCGTTCCAGAAAATATCGCCAGTTTTATTGACAGCCAGCTGAACATTTTCTGGCTTGGTTTCATACAGTACATTTCTTTCTTCGGGCAGATCGACAGGTACGGTATGAATGGCAACCGGTACAGTAATCAGGAAGATAATGAGCAGAACCAGCATAATATCAACCAAAGGTGTGGTATTAATGGTTCCAATTACCTCATCATCGCTGTCGTTTGAATTGACCATCATTCCCATGGCTGATGCCTCACTCTTACTTCACGTCACGATTAACAGGATTATTGGTCGTAATTTCACCGCTGAGTAATACTGCGTGTAAATCAGAACCAAAGGTACGGACTTCTTCCATGACTGCTTTATTACGGCGAGTCAACCAGTTGTAGCCGAGTACCGCAGGAACCGCGACCGCAAGACCGATTGCAGTCATGATTAGTGCTTCACCAACCGGGCCGGCAACTTTATCAATGGATGCTTGCCCTGAAACACCAATGGCAGTCAGTGCATGGTAAATCCCCCAAACGGTTCCGAAAAGTCCAACGAAAGGTGCGGTAGAACCGACTGTCGCAAGGAAGGCTAGACCACCACTCAAATGGTTCTGGATTTTGTCGATCGCACGGGAAATTGAGATAGTGACCCAGGTATTGAAATCAATACGCTCAAGTAGTGTACCGCCATGATTTTTAGTTGATTTAATCCCTTTTTCCGCAATAAAACGGTAGACGCTGGCTTCGTCCAGATTCTCGGTTGCATTATCTAGAGAAGATGATTCCCAGAATTGATGTTCAGCTTCCTTGGCTTGCTTACGGATCTTACTTTGCTGTAAACATTTGCTGATCATGATGTACCAGGTACCGATCGACATGACCACCAGAATAAACAAAGTGATTTTAGAAACAATATCACCTTCTTTCCACATGGCTTCTAGGCCATAAGGATTGTATTCAGCTTTTTCATCGCTAGCTTCAGCAGGCAGTGGTGGCGGGGTCGGTGTAGCCGCTGTTGCAGGTGTTGTTACCACTGTTTCAGTGACAGCACTGGTATTGGGGGTAGCGGACTGTTCTGCAAAAACTGTTTGCAGAGGTAATAAAGTGCTCATGGCAATTACACCAGCAGCAGTCATATTTTTTAAAGGTTTTAGTGATTTTTTCATCATGGATCTCCTGATTTTTTTCTTTATCTGTTGTATCTGTTAGTCAAGGACAAATTCATATGGAATGTCATACCAAGATTCTTGCGGTTCGCCATTTTTCATTGCCGGCTTGAAAGTACATAAGCTGAAGGCCTTGGATGCTGCACGATCCAGCGCACGACTACCGCTCGACTTTTTCACTTTGACATCCTGGACCTTGCCGGTGGTATTTACATATACAGAGATCAAGACTTCACCTTGTTCTTCATTCATTAGTGCATCACGTGGATAGTCTGGGCGTTTACAACCTGCTTCACCTTGTGAAACACCACGAGTGACACCAGCGGGTGGAGGGGCTGGTGCTGGAGCGGCTGCGACTACTGGAGCCGGTGCTGCTATCGGACTTGGTGAAGGATTCGCTGCAACGGGAGTAGGCACTGCAACAGTTGTCGGTTGGGTTGGCGTTGGAAGTGTTTTCTGTACAGGAACTACTTTTTCAACCGGTTTCACCTCAGGCACTTGTGCCACTTTTTCCACGATTTTTGGTGGTTCAGGGGGTGTTTCTTTTGGTGGCTCAGGTTCAGGCGGTTTGATATCCTGAATGATCATCAGTTCTACCGGCTGTTCCGTTGGTTTAATAATGTCTTTTGCCATACCAGCCATGAGTACCAGGCCCACCAGGATATGCAAAAAAACAACGACCCCAATACCAGTCAGTTTTTTGGCGGAGTTTTTTTCTAAGTCTTCAAACTTTGTGCCCATCATGACTCCTAGAATTTAAGACAAACAGGAAATAGTGCACTGATGAGAATTTTTTTTGATTACAGGCAGCATTATTTTTTGTTTGGCTAAAATTAAACGGGGAAAACCGCAAACACCGCTTGGCAGCAGTGTTTGCGAAGTAATTAATTAAAAGAATTTATAGGTACCACGTAAGAAGTAAGCGCGGCCTGTTGGATCGCTATAACGTGGGTCATAACCGTATTGGAAGTTATCCATTACGTCAGAGGCAGGTGGTTCTGCATCGAACATATTTTTAATACCGGCAGTTAGCTCCAGATTCTTAAATCCTTTGTAAGTACCAGAAATGTTGTATACGGTGTAGTCAGCAACATCACGTTCTTCCGAATAGTCTTCATAACCACGAACGAACTGTTGTTCAAACACCATTCTCCAGTTTTCATAAGACCAGTTCACGTTTGCAGTATGTTTCCAACGAACCACTGCTGGGTCATCATAAACACCGACATAACCTTCCCACTCGCCGCCTGGTTCGCTTTGGTAATCCATTTTGATCACATAAGTACCGTCAATACCAAAACCGAAGCGGCCAGTTGCCGTCATTGGAGAAAGATAGTTCAAACTCAAATCAATACCTTGGGTTTTCAAGCCACCGGAGTTAATCAAGTTAGTTGAGATATGATCGATACGACCTTCTGCATTACGAACAAAGTATTGAGCATACTTTTCTGGATCACCAAAAATTGATGCTTCACCAATCGTTCCCACTAAGTTTTCAATTTCGATATTGTAGTAATCGGCAGTGAAAACTAAGTTTTTGATCGGTTCAAAGACAAAACCAGCCATGTAAGATGTTGACTCTTCTGGACCTAGTTCAGAATTGCCGCCTTGTGTACGGATAAACTGGGTATTACATTCAGTTTGGTATCTGGTTTCAGTTGGTGTACCATCCGGGCAAAGAATCGGGTCATTATATCTTGCACCAGTCCAAGTTCTGACCGAAGGAGCATTGACCTCATATAAGCTTGGTGCACGGAAACCAGTACTGTAAGAAGTACGGAACATGAGTTCTTTAGCTGGTTCCCAACGTAAAGCCACTTTAGGATTAAAGGTGTCACCAAAATCGCTATAGTCATCATAACGAGCAGCTAACTGTAATTCCAGGTTGGTCAATAAAGGTACTTGGAGTTCAGTAAATACTGCACTAATGTCACGATCGCCTGAGCTTTTTGGTTTATTTGGATCAATACCACTGCCTGGAACTTGAGCAACAATTTCAGAATTTACAGTTGCTTCCCAGTCTTGTTTGGAGAAACTGCCACCGAGTGCAAAACCGACATCACCTGCAGGCAGTGTGTAGATTGGACGACTCACGGTAAAGTCAATTGTAGTGGATTCTAAAGATGCCTGATTGGTATCGCCTTTGACATCAAAAGTGTTCCATAAGCCGGCATTGGCTGCTGCTTGTGGGCCAAATGGGTTTAAAGTTCCATTATCAAGTGCAGCCTGAACTCTACTGCGGTTTAAATAACCACTTACGAAACTGTCAGTCGCATCACTTTTTGCATAAGTAACACCACCATTCATATCCCAACCGTATGCTTCACCTTCAATCCCTGCAAAGATACGGTTCGATTCGTTAATTGACTTAGAAACACGGTTACCGCCTTGTGAACGTAGATACAATTGTAATGTGTTAGTCGCCAAGCCATCAACTGCTGGAGTAATACCTTTGCCAGGGTAATATTGACTGGCATAAGGCAAGGTCACACTACGACTATAAACATCAGGCGCAATTGAAGTGGTTACTTCATCACGTGCATAGATATACTCACCAATCGCATTAAAGTTATCTGACAATTTGAAAGTTGCGCGACCTAACGCAGAAAGATTCTCTTGTTCAGGCACAATACCAATAACAGTTTGGGTATTTAAATAACAGAAACCATCTTCAGCAACAGTATCTTTGGTATTTAAGCAATTATCCCCATAAGGGTTACCCAAAATACCTGTGATAGGATCGTAGAAGTTTGCAGGGAAAGCATTTGCTGAACTGCCATCAATTCCTAATTCAGGAAGTACCCCACCACGGCGGCTGACTTTACGGTCTTTTGCCCAAATCGTATCTTGTTTTCGGTAATCGATCACACCGTAGACATTAAAACCTTGTTCATCTAGATCGCCATATCCCCCAAAAATCGAAACGTCAATTTTTTCGCCGCCTTTTTCTTCAGGAATTTGACCACCTAAAGTAATGCCCACGCCTTCATATTGCTTTTTCGTAATAAAGTTGATTACACCACCCACTGCATCTGCACCATAGACTGCAGATGCGCCGTCACGTAAGACTTCAATGCGCTCTACCAATGCGAGAGGGATGTTGTTTAAGTTGGTTGAATCGGTACCAAATGCACTGCTTGCAACACGGCGACCATTAATTAAAACTAAAGTTTTATCCGAACCAAGACCACGTAAATTTGCTGTTGAACCACTGGTATTACTGGCACCGACATTTTGTGCTGTGACATAACTTGCTTGGTTGGCACTGACTTTCATCAATGCTTCTTCTACAGTGGTTACCCCCTGATTCACCAGATCTTCACCTTTAATAATCGTGATTGGTGAGGCGCTTTGTGCGGCTACACCTTTAATAGATGATCCAGTAACTCGCACTTTCTCTACCTTGGTAGGTTGTGCAGCGGAGTTTTCTGGTTCATCTGCTGCATGTGCCAGCGAAAGACACATCATGCTTAAGCTTAACGCGCTTAATTTGATGAGTTTTTTTCCAACGGTTGGAGCCCCCATAGATCCGACCAATTTGTTTTTTTTCATCGTAATTTTCACCCTTTTGTTATGTGAAGTAGTGCTGGGAGGACTTAAGCAAAGCGAATGCCAACTTATAAATTATTAATTTTAAAAAATATTAAGTGATTGAAAAAATTATATTTAATTTAGTTTTTTGGGAGGTGTACTAAGTTCTGATGAAGAAATATTAAGAGAGTAGGGTTTAAAATCTGAAGAAAGTCTCTATAGGAAACCATGAGAAAGTAAAAAATAAATATTTAATGAATAAGAATGGAATCTAAAACTGAAAGGGAAATTGAATAAAGTTTAATCATGGTGCATGATTTTTACATAAAATATACAATAATTTAATAAGATAATAATTATATATTTCATTTGCTTATGTATGTATTTTCTTGGGTTGAAGTAGTGGGAGGATGCAATAATATGAAACAGGTCTGGTTTATTTTTGTGCAGACTAGGCTTGGGACTAGATTTTAAGAATAAACATTAAATTAATGATTCATGGAAAATATTATGTTATTGATAATGTTTTAAATGATTAATAAAAATAAGCTTTTTTGAGTTAATAACAGGAAAAAATCGTTATTTTTCGAGGATGGCATGAAATTCGCTTTGTTCATTTTATTCCATCTGTCCAGCTTTGACCCATCCATTGAAGCAAATATGGGATGATGTGTTAAAGACTTCCTATAGCAATAAAACTTCAAGATCAAGAATAGGTACAAATTTGAAATCAGCACTTTTCAGCATGACAATTTTGGCCTTGGCCATGACTACGGGGCAAGCCTCTTGGGCAAAATCATCTGCACATCCGGATAAAGTTTTAAACTTGGCTTTCGAAGCACCTGATGATGGTTTTGATATGGTCAAAACCTATAATTTTTATAGTGGTAGCGTTGCTGAAGCCATTTTTGAACCTTTATTGCGTTATGACTATCTGGCGCGGCCGGCAATTCTGGTACCAAATACCGCCGAATCCTTACCCAAGGTTGAACAGGATGGCAAAGTCTATACCTTTAAAATCAAGCCAGGAATTTATTTTAGTCCTGATCCTGTATTTCAGGGCAAGAAGCGTGAACTGGTGGCACGTGATTATATCTACTCCATGCAAAGGATCATGGATCCCACAAATCATTCTCCGTCTTTTTCTTTTATTGAGGGAAAAATCCTTGGGGCAGATCAGGTCATCCAGCAGGCTAAAAAAACTGGCAAGTTCAACTATGATGCGCCTATTCCCGGTTTAAAAGCACTAGATAAATATACCTTACAAATCACCTTGACCCGTTCCGATCTGAATTTTCCATATATTCTGGCCTATGTTGCTTTTAGTGGTACCGCACGGGAAGCGATCGAACATTATGGTCATCGGGCAGGTCAGCATCCGGTTGGAACAGGGGCGTATCAGTTACACAAATATGTGCCGCGTAGCCGTATTGAACTGACTGCCAACCCGAATTATCGCGGTTTTGTCTGGAACTTTAAGGGCGATGGTTCCGAATGGGATCAACGGATTGTCAAGGTCATGCAAGGCAAGCAGATGCCACAAATTGGCAAGGTCAAAATTAGTATTATTGAAGAAGAACAATCACGCTGGCTGGCCTTAAAATCTGGACAATTAGACTATGACAAACTGACTGCAAGCGGCGCTGAACAGGCACTGGAAAATAAACAGCTGAAAAGTGAATACAAGAAAAAAGGCATTCTGCATTATCCGAATAAAGAACCGGAAATCACCTATACCATCATGAATATGCGTGATCCGGTGATTGGTGGGAACTCCCTGGAAAAAATTGCACTACGCCGTGCTATTGCCTTGTCCTATAACCAGAAAGAAGCCATCCAGCAGCTATATAAAGGGCATGCTGTTAAAGCTGAAATGATTCTTCCTGAAGGTGTGGGTGGATATAACCCGAATTATAGAAGCAGCATTGCCTACAACCCATTGCTTGCCAATAAACTGCTCGATCGTTTTGGCTACAAGAAAGGCGCCGATGGTTACCGCACCTTGCCTGATGGCAAGCCATTGGTTCTGAAAATGAACTCGACCAGCTCAAGCTCTTCCGTTATTTCTGCGGAGCTATGGAAAAAGAACCTGGATGCAATCGGGGTGAAAGTTGAGTTTAAGGTCAGTAATTTTGCCGACAATTTAAAAGAAGCCACCCAGTGTAAACATATGATGTGGGGTGGTGCCTGGATTGCAGATTATCCGGAAGGGGAAAACTTTGCCCAGTTACTGTATGGGCCAAATGCGCAGCAAGGCAACCTGAGTTGCTATACCTCCAAAACTTATGATGCACTGTACCAGACCGCGATGAAACTGCCGCCGCAGCAGCGGGCGCCATATTATGAGCAGATGAACCGTCAGATGGAGGCCGATAATCCATGGATTCTGCACAATACCCGGATACGTAACTGGTTGATTCATCCGCATGTGCAGGGCTTTAAAGCCCATCCGGTGACCAGAGCAGTTTGGCAATATATGGATATTGAACCTGTTAAAAAATAACTTGAGAAGATTAAGAACCATATGAATGTGAATACAAATGCTTTAAAAAAACTGGCTCGTGGGGTGTTAGTGGCTGGTTTGATGATGGCAGGGGTTGCGTCCACATGGGCTGCCAATCCTGCCAACCCGAATAAAGTTTTAAAAACAGTATTTCCGGCGGCTGAAACCGGTTTTGATCCGGGTTATATCCATGACCGTTATTCAGCCAAAATTAATGCCGCGATTTTTGAGACCTTATTTACCTATGACTATCTGGCCTCGCCGGCAAAATTAGTGCCATTAACTGCAGTCAGTCTGCCTCAAGTGAGTGCGGATGGCCTGACTTATACCATCAAAATCAAAAAGGGTATTTATTTTGCCGATGATCCGGTCTTCGGCGGTAAAAAACGTGAACTGACCTCGTATGACTATGCTTATAGTTTGAAACGTCTACTGGACCCAAAGCTGCATTCACCGAACAGCTGGTTGCTGGATGGTCGAATTAAAGGGCTGGATGCATGGATGGCCCTAACCAAAAAGAATGGCAAAGCCTATGAAAATCCGTTTGAAGGTATTCAGACCCCAGACCGCTATACCTTGGTATTAAAGCTGAATAATCCGGATCAGAACTTTCCGATGTTGCTGGCACACGGACCTGCCGCTGCAGTAGCTCGTGAAGTGATTGAAAAATATAAAGATAAGGCGGGTTGGGTCATGAATAGGCCAGTGGGAACTGGTCCTTATGTGCTCAGCCGCTGGACACCCGGCTCACGGATTATCTTAAAACCAAATCCAGCTTATCGTGGTTTTGTCTGGGACTTTAAAGCCAGTGGTGCAGAAGATCAGGCCATTGTAAAAGCCATGCAGGGCAAAAAAATGCCTCAAATCGGCACTATTGATGTGCGTGTTATTGAAGAAGCGCAATCCCGGATGCTGGCATTTAAGAAAAATGAACTGGACCTGCTCGAAATTGAGGGCGATATCGTCGTACAGGCCCTCGATGGTGACAAATTAAAGCCTGAGCTGGCTCAGCAGGGAGTGAAGCTGTCACGTATTTTAGAGCCCTCCATTAGTTACCATTACTGGAATATGCAAAACCCGGTCGTGGGTGGTTTCGCACCAGAAAAAATTGCCTTACGTCGTGCCATGGCGATGGCATTTTCTGTAGAAAATATGATCAATGTATTACTTAAGGGAGATGGCGCAAAACTGCATATGCCTATTCCCCCAGGAGTAGCAGGCTATTCACCGTCCTATAAAAGCAGTATTCCCTATTCAGTCAAAGCAGCCAACATGTTGCTCGACCGCTATAACTACAAGATCGGTGCAGATGGCTGGAGAAAGACGCCTGAAGGTAAACCTCTGGTGATTGAACTGATTACTGGGAATACCAGTCGGGGCCAGCAACAGGGTGAGTTCTGGAAAAAGACCTTGGACAGTATCCATATTCAGCTGACCAGTAAGGCCATGCCATTCGCTGAAGGCATCAAGCTGGAAAAGCAATGTAAAACCATGTTCAAGAGTTCTGCATGGATTGCCGATTATCCAGATGCTGACAATTTTATGCAGCTGTTCTATGGCAAGAATGTCAATGTCACCAACAATGCCTGTTTCAAGCATCCTGAGTTTGACCGTCTTTACGAGCAAACCCAGAGCATGCCGCCAGGTCCGGAGCGTGATCTGCTCTATCGCAAAATGACCAGGATTCTCGAAGTCAACATGCCAACCCTGATGCTCTATAGCACCTACCGTAACGCCTTGACCCAACCCCAAATTATTGGACATAAGTCTCATCCGATTCTGTCTTCAGAATGGATGTATATCGATATTAATACGAAAAAGTAAGAAAAAATCTGGAGATGAATATGAAATCAAAATCTTTAAAATTAAGTACCTTATGTTTAATGATGATGGGGGGATATCAAGGTTTAGCGGCAGATACCCAAGTACAGCTGCTGCCATTGTTCAAGGCTGCAGAAATTCCGTCTTTATGTGATGCCAGTCTGGCTTCCATGCAAAAAGATATTCAGATATTTGAAAATAAGAAAATTAAAAATAAAGCCAAGGCAGGGCCTTATCTGGCTGAATGGGATGAGTTGCATGCCAAAGCCCGGGATTTCGGTGCTGCAGTAGGACTATATAGTAATGTCGATCCGGATCCTGCATTGCGTCAGGCAGCCGATGACTGTGAACTTAAAATCAGCAAATACCAGACCACCCTGTATCAGAATCCTAAACTGTATGCCCAGTTCAAGAAACTGAAAGCCAGCGATCCGATTGATCAGAAATTTTTAGAAGATATTCTGGAACAGTTTGAGAATACCGGGGTACAACTCAGTGCAAAAAAACAGAAACGACTGAAAGAAATTATTGAAGAAAGTACCAAACTGGGGCAGGATTTTTCCAAAAATGTGCGGGATAACCCTGAAAAAGTTGAATTTACTCCAGCTGAAATGAAAGGCCTGCCAGAAAGTTACATCGCAAATTTAAAGAAAAATGAAAAGGGCAATTATCTGCTTGGCTTTGATTATCCGGAATACCAGCCTTTTATGGAGCTGGCAGAAAGTGATGAAGCACGCAAACGTTACCAGACTGCTTACACGCGTCGCGGGACCGAACAAAACCTGCAATTCATGAAAAATGCCATTGATCTGCGTTATGAAATGGCACAACTTTTTGATAAGGAAAGCTATGCTCATTCTGCGCTTGAATTCCGCATGGCCAAAACTCCGGAAGCAGTGAACGGTTTTCTGGATGAGGTTTATGCCAAAGTTGCACCTCTAGAAAAGCAGGATGTAGAACAATTACGTCAGTTCAAGGCTGAAACTTTAAAAGTTCCATTAGAGAAAGCAGAAATTACACGCTGGAATCAGGGTTATTGGAGTGAAAAACTGCGTCAGGCCAAATACAAGGTAGACCAGGAAAAATTGCGGGATTATTTCCCGACAGAAGCATCGCAAAAATGGTTATTCGCTATTTCTTCGGAACTCTATGGCATTGAGTTCAAGCCGGTGAAAGTTAAGGCCTGGCATGATGAAGTGGAATATTATGCGGTACATGACAAGGCTACGGGCGAATTCCTGGGCGGATTATATGTCGATAAATACCCGCGTGAAGGCAAATATGGGCATGCAGCTGTCTGGGGAGCTTATGGTGGCAGTACCCTGAATCAGCGTCGTCCGGTATCGGTACTGGTGACCAATTTTAACCGTAAGGGCTTGAACAGCAACGAACTGGAAACCTTTGTGCATGAAATGGGGCATGCCTTGCACGGAATTCTATCGAAAACCCGTTATACGGAACAGTCTGGTACCTCGGTAGAGCGTGACTTTGTAGAAGCGCCGTCACAGATGTATGAAGAGTGGGCACGCCGTCTGGAAACCTTGTCAAAAGTAGCAGATTATTGTGAGCCGGCATGTCCTCGGGTGGATGCTGCCATGACCGAGCGCTTAAAGAATGTGAAGAATTACGGCCGAGGCCTGCATTATGCCCGTCAGGCTTTATATGCCCAATATGATATGGCCTTGCATGGTAAAGATGCAAAAAACATTGAGCCTTTAAAACTCTGGCAGGATATGGAAGGCAAGACCGCCTTGGGTTATGTCAGCGGTCAGCAGTTCCCGGGACAGTTCGGGCATCTGATGGGCGGCTATCAGGCAGGTTACTACAGCTATATGTGGTCTGAAGTCATTGCCCTGGATATGCTTTCATCCTTTGGTGATCAGCTCATGGACAAGAAAGTCGGTGCGCATTATCGTAATACGGTCCTGGCTCAAGGCGGACAAAAGCATGGCGAGCAAATGGTGAAAGACTTCTTGGGTCGTGATCCGGACAGCAAAGCTTTCTTTAATGAAATCTCTGGAAAAAATTAAGGAAGGCGAGCGATGCTGGCATATATTATTCGACGGCTTTGGCAAATGATCCCGACCATGCTCGGGGTGATTTTGCTGATTTTCCTGCTGTTTAACTGGGTAGGTGGAGACCCTGCCTATATTCTGGCCGGTAAAATGGCCAATGCGGAACAGATTGAGAACATCCGTCAGCAACTGGGTGTGGATCAACCGTATTACGTACAACTCTGGATCTTTATCAAGCAGATTTTAACATTTGATTATGGGGTGAGCTGGAGTACCGGGGAATCGGTGGCACAGATTATCACCACCCGTTTGGGACCCTCACTGACCATTCTGATTCCACTGACTATTCTGCAAACTATTATTTCTATCATTCTGGCTTTAGGTGTAGCTTCTGTTCGTGGTTCTTTGACCGATCGTATGATCATGATGCTATGTACGATCGGTATGTCGATCAGTATTCTGGTGTACATCATCGTGTTCCAGTATTTCCTGGCCTATGAACTGAGCTGGTTCCCGGTACAGGGCTGGAGCGATAATTTTGCCGATAATCTTTTCAAATATGCCTTGTTACCTGTGTTGATTATGTTGGTGGTAAGTATCGCACCAACACTACGCCTGTATCGTAGTTTTGTACTGGATGAAGTCAATCAGGACTATGTACGTACTGCGCGTGCCAAAGGCCTGGGTGAAAACCGTATCATGGGCGTGCATGTCTTGCGCAATGCTTCGATTCCGATTATTACCGATGTGATGGCAGGACTTCCGGCACTGCTGATCGGTGCTTTCCTGATCGAACGTTTTTTTGGTATTCCGGGAATTGGCCGTGAAGTTATTATTGCGGTAGAACGTTCCGATTTTCCTGTGATTAAAGCCATTACGGTCTATGTCGCTGCTGCGACCATGATATTCAACCTGATCGCCGATCTGATCTATAAATGGGTCGATCCGCGTGTACAGTTGAAGTAGGTGAATTATGCTGAGTGCGATATTTAAAAAAGAACAAGCGGCTGAAGCAGCACCTGAATCGGCTTCTACAGGATTATGGCAACTGGCCATGCGCCGTTTGAAACGTGACCGGATTGCCATGTTTTCCCTGTATGTGGTGCTGTTTTATCTGCTGCTGCTGGTACTGTCAATGAGCGGCCTGATTGCCAAAGACTGGAATAAAGAAGTGGCGGTCAGCTATGCACCGCCGAGTTTTATCAGTGCAGCGCCAGTTCCGGCTGCACCTGATACAGAGCAGGGCACAGAATCTGTGCCTCTACCGGTCAATCCAGTTGATCCCTTAAAAGATGTCATTGCTGAATTAAATGCTGAAATTGCTGCTGAGCAGGGTGTAGGTGCAGGCATCGATTATTATGGCGTGGTCGATCCGCTGGCAGAAGACATGAAGGCCATTAATCAGGAGCTCGGTGGCCAGCTGATGGATGAAAGTGGTGAACTCAAGCAAAGTCTGGTTTTTGGCGCCGATAAATGGGGTCAGGATGTTTTACAGAAAACCATCAAGGGGGCTGAAACCTCGATTCTGGTTGGACTGATTGCAGCTTTTGTCGCTGTACTGATTGGGACTGCACTGGGTGCAATAGCAGGTTACTTTGGTGGCTGGGTCGATGATGTCCTAAACTGGTTTTATAATATCTTTACCTCGATTCCCTATTTGTTGCTGGTTTTGGCCATTGCCGCAGTGTTACAGCAGAAAGGTATTTTATCAATCATCCTGATTTTAGGTCTGACTGGCTGGACCGGGGTCTTCCGTTTGGTTCGTGCCGAATACATGAAACATACGGCACGTGAATATGTGCTGGCTGCCAAGGCGATTGGCGTGAGTAATATGCGTCGTATGTTTGTCCATATTTTTCCCAATGTCAGCCATATTGCCCTGGTACAGATGTCTATTCTGGTGGTGGCATTTATCAAGTCTGAAGTCATTTTGAGCTTCCTTGGTTTCGGTGTGCCTATCGGGGTAGTGTCATGGGGCAGTATGCTAAATGAAGCGCAAAGCGAGCTGATTTTGGGTAAATGGTGGCAACTAGCGGCAGCCTCAATCGCCATGGCGGTATTGGTGACTGCTTTCTCGATGTTTACCGATGCACTCCGTGATGCATTAGATCCAAAACTGAAATAGGAGCGCAACGATGTCTGAAATCAATCCAAGCACAGCACCTGCGCTACTTCGCGTAGAAAATCTGCGAGTCAGTTTTAAAGGTGAAAATAAAGAATATATTGAAACCGTAAAAGGGGTTTCTTTCGAGATTCCGGCCAATACCACAGTTGCACTGGTCGGTGAATCGGGGAGTGGCAAGTCGGTTACTTCCCTCGCCACTATGGGCCTGCTTCCGGCAGAAAGCGCACGTATTTCAGAAGATAGCCAGATCATCTTTGAAGGGAAAAACCTGCTCAAGCTTAAAACCCGTGAAATGCGCCAGATGTGCGGCAAAGACATTGCCATGATTTTTCAGGAGCCAATGTCTTCGCTAAATCCGGTATTTACGGTAGGCATGCAGATTGCAGAAATCCTGCAACTACATTTGGGCATGAATAAAAAACAGGCGCGGCAACGTACCCTGGAACTGCTCAAAGAAGTAGGGATCCCTGCGCCAGAAACTAAAATTGATGCCTATCCGGGGCAGCTTTCCGGTGGACAGCAGCAACGCGTCATGATTGCCATGGCCATTGCCTGTGAGCCTAAACTATTGATTGCAGATGAACCGACCACCGCTCTGGATGTGACTATTCAAAAGCAGATTCTGGACTTGCTGGAATCGCTGCGTCAGCGTCGCCAGATGTCGATGCTGTTTATTACCCATGATTTAGCATTGGTTGGTGAAATTGCCGATCAGGTTATTGTGATGCGCCATGGGGAAATCCGTGAACAGGGTCCGGTTCGGGAGGTGCTGGACCGGCCTCAGGACATGTATACCAAAGCCTTGTTGCACTGCCGCCCGCAACTCTCGCAACGTCCGCTACGTTTGCCGATGATTAGTGATTTTATGAAACAGGATGGCTCAACCTGGCTGGAAGATATCCGCCTGAATACTCAGCTTCCGCAACGTTCACGTGGGTTAAAGGGCGGAGAGGAAATTATTCTGGATGTACGGGATCTGAAGAAATCTTTTTATAGTCGTAAAGGACTGTTTGGCAAAGATGAATTTCAGGCAGTAAAAGGAGTTTCTTTCCAACTGGCCAAAGGAAAAACCTTGGGGTTGGTCGGGGAATCCGGTTCGGGTAAAACCACCATCGGCTTGTTGCTGATGCGTCTGCAACAGGCTACGGGTGGTAAGGCACTGTTTCAGGGTCGGGATATTCTAGACATGTCGGAACAGGAATTTACCCAGTATCAACGTAAAATCCAGATCATTTTTCAGAATCCCTATGCTTCGCTGAATCCACGTTTTACTGTTGGACAAATCCTGATGGAGCCGATGCAGATTCACAAGATTGGTCAGGATGATGCCGAACGCAAACAAATGGCCTTGGACCTGCTGGAGCGGGTCAGCTTGCCTGCACAGGCTTTTTATCGTTACCCGCATGAGTTTTCCGGTGGTCAGCGTCAGCGGATTGCAATCGCACGTTGCCTGACCTTAAAGCCTGAGATTTTGATCTGCGATGAATCGGTCTCGGCACTGGATGTCTCAGTACAGGCGCAGGTGCTGAATTTACTGCAAGATTTGCAGGATGAATTCGGACTCAGCTATATCTTTATTTCACATGATTTGTCGGTAGTGAAATATATTTCAGATCAGATCATGGTGCTGAATCATGGTGAATTGGTGGAAATCGCCAATTCAGATGAATTGTATCAATCTCCACAGCATGAATATACCAAGCGTTTACTCGGTGCCATTCCGCAAGGGATTCCACAAAGTGCCTGATGCATAAGGCATAAAAAAAGTCAGGCAATGTGCCTGACTTTTTTTATTTATCTTAATTAAAACTTTTTAAAGCCTTTGTTGATACCGTATGGACGACGCGGCGCATTTTCATCACGCTCTTCACGACGACCAAAGCCTTGATCCGGACGGTTTTCACGACGCACAAACTGAGTGCCATTCTGGTTTTCAGCTCTGTCACGACGACCATAAGCATTGTCATCACGACGCTCACGGCCAGTATTATTTTGTGGTTGCTCATCACTGTCACGACGTTGCTGACGCAAGAAACCGCCACGGCGTGCAGCCATCGGCTTGTCCTGCATACGTTCATTACGGCGTTTCGCCATACCAAACAAACCAGTACCTTGACGTGGTTTCAATTCCACAGCTTTGGTCAGGTTGTCGATATCGTTTTTATCCAGTTCAATCCAGCGACCGGTACGCAGTTCGCGTGGCAAAATCACAGTACCATAACGGGTACGCAGTAGACGGCTGACTTTCAGGCCTTGTGATTCAAAGATACGACGGACTTCACGGTTACGACCTTCTTTTACTACCACCTGGAACCAACGGTTGATCCCGTCACCACCGAGTTCAGAGAAAGATTCGAATTTTGCCGGACCATCGTCTAGCACCACGCCTTTGAGCATGTTGTTACGAATTTGTGGTGTAACTTCACCCATGACACGAACTGCATATTCACGTTCGATTTCATTCGATGGATGCATCAAGCGATTCGCAAGTTCACCATCATTTGTGAATAAAAGCAGACCGGTCGAGTTAATATCCAGACGACCCACCATTACCCAGCGATCGCCCGGAATAGCAGGCAGCTGTTCAAATACAGTCGGACGGTTTTCAGGATCGCTACGTGAGCAGATCTCGCCTTCAGGCTTGTAGTAAATAATGACACGACGACGGATTTCGTCTTCAATCTGGAAGGCAACTTTACGACCATCGATGCGAAGCTCATCACCTGGTTCGATTCGTTCACCCACTTGGGCAATTTGCCCGTTGACACTTACACGACCCGCGGCAATGACTTCTTCCATATAACGGCGAGAACCCAAACCAACGCGTGCAAGCACCTTTTGCAACTTTTCACTCATGACAGCATAACCTTAGAAATAATTATCAACAGTTCACCTATTTATGACTTCGGTGCATTCGCATCGAGGGCCATAAAAGCTTCCTTGGCATCCTGCAGGGGAGGCAATTGGCCCAAACTATTCAGGCCAAACGCATTTAAAAATTGTGGCGTTGTCATTAACAACGCAGGTCTTCCAGGGAGTTCACGAAATCCGGACTCTTTAATCCAGTTCCAGTCAAACAGCGTACGCAGGTTTTGACTGTTATTCGTGACACCACGAATCTGTTCAATATCCGCTCGAGTCACTGGCTGGTGATAAGCAATCACTGCAAGTGTCTCCAGTAATGAAGGCGACAAGCGAGCCGGTCGCTCTGGCCAGGTCTGTGCAATAATATTACGATATTTTGCACGTACTTGAAAACGATAACCTTGTGCTGTTTCAATCAGTTCGATCGAACGGCCATGCATCAGCATGGAAAGTTGTTGTAAATACTGACGTAATTCCTGTTTGCTATAGCGATCCTGAAAAGCTTCTTTCAGACGAGCCAATGAAACCGCAGTGTCACTGGCAAAAATAATGGCTTCAAGCTGCATCAGGACTTCGTGCAGATTATCTTCTGCAGATAACAGCGTATTTTGATCGAGTGTCATTGACTGGCTCCTTGAATCGCGAGCGGGGCTTCAATACCTGTAGCAATAATCTGAATTTTTTGTTGTCGGGTCAGTTCCAGCACCGCCATAAAGGTTACCACCATACCCATACGGCCTTGGCTCGGTTTTAACAAGTCCTTAAAGCTGAGTATTGCGCCAGTTTCAATACAACTTTCAATATAGGCAATACGTTCTTCCAGCAGTACCGGTTCCTGTTGCACCTGATGAATCACCGGTTCAGGACGGTTAAATATACAAAGCAAGGCATCACGCAATAAATCGCTTGAATAGCCTTCATTCGGCTGCTGGATGTCGCCCAAACTGACGTTGGTGGTGAAAGTGTCACGTTCCAGAATCGGCATCTGGCCCAGACGTTCTGCTGCCTGTTTAATTCTTAAATAATTTTCTAAACGGTCAATCAGTTCTTGTTTTGGATCCTGTTCAATCGCAGTCAGGCTTTTCGGTTTCGGCAAAAGCAAACGTGATTTCAGATCTGCCAGTAAGGCCGCCATCACCATATAGTCGGCCGTCAGCTCGATGTTCAGGGATTTCATCGCGTCCATATAAGACAAATATTGTGCTGCAATCGGCGCGATATCGACCTGTAACAGATCAAAACCGTTTTTTTGAATCAGGTAAATTAAAAAGTCGAGTGGGCCTTCAAAATGTTCTAATAAGATTTCAAATGCCGCTGGAGGAATGTACAGATCCTCTGGAATTGTATCCTGCCATTCATCCAGAACCCGAATGTGTGGAGCAGATTCCATAGTGTTATGGATAATTTGAGTCATTACAATTATAGGCCACGCGAATTTTCAAAGGCATGCAAAGGCTTGATTTTCGGTATCTGATCGAAAGAAAAGCACAGGATTAAGCGTTGTCATTGTACTGGAAAAGTAACTTTAAATAAATTAAATAAGCTGTCAAAGCCATAAAAACTTAAAAAAATAATGGAATTTATCAGCTCTTTCAAAATAGCACCGAGAAAAATGGCAGAATTGGGCAGCAAATGCCACGGTGATTTTTACGTTAAATTGGCTCTCATAATTAAGCGTATCTGGTAGATGATGCCAGTTGATTCACTTAAAAAAACTCGATCAATACAGCGACTCTCATCAATAGAGGAAATAAACTAGCTGGCAGGTATTGAATGATTTTTAAACGGATTTCCCATTAAAAAACATAAAATTAATAAGTATTAATAAAATATTTCCCTATAATTTTTGGTCAAAAATCCCGCTATACTCTCGAAAAATAGTCAAGAATCACAAAAATCAATAAAAAGGTGAAGAAAGCATGCCACTTATTCTGGTTGTTATTGGGATGATCGCATTCGGGGGATTTTGGGCTTATCCCAAATATCAGATTATGCAGCTTGAAGACGAAGCACGCACAGGACTGAAATCAGGGGGATTCTCGGCTTTTGCCGAACAGGCCCGACCTGTCATGCAGGCCATGAAAATGGATTTTAGTGTGCTGGACCAATATCCCAATATCCGTTTTTACATGCGGCATATGGCCTATGAGGGCGACCAGCTGGATGAGCGGATTAAGCTGGATATGCAAGCCATGTCTTGTGAGTCGATCAATTCCTTTAAAGTCATGGAACCCAAAGCGCGTACAGCGATGCTGAATGTACTGGAAGAAGATCAGATTATTTTTCATGTGTATCTGAAAAATAAACTGGGTGAAGAGCTCATGCATCATGAACAGAAGCTATCGCAATGTCCAAATTTCATTGCGGTTCGTCATTATGAACGTAGTTCAGATTCCTAAACTGTTTTTGCCAGCCACTGCATACCTGCCGAATTGAAAAGAATAGAACTGCAACCTCTCACCATATGCTGTTTTAGATTTTCATGGTGAGGAATGACTGTATTCCTTGATCGCAAATTCAATGATACGTTGGCAAGTTTCTGCCAGGCATACATTTTGGTTTGAATAGATCTGCAACAACTGTCTCACTAGAGCCAACGTCAGGAAAAATTGGTATTCAGTATGATCAATATTTATAGTGAGATGGGGAGAAGGATGTGCTTCGACCATGACTGCCTTGGATTGCAGTGTCCAAGGCAGTTCTGCATAGATCAAATCCTGTGCAGAAAATTCATGCTGATTCAGTAGGAGATAAAATAAATCCATTCATTCTGACTCCCTCAATGTTTGTAGGAATTTCTCAAGCGTCATTTATTCAAAGGCGCTGACATCTCCCATACCACGACGAATCACTTCTGGATGATCACCAGATAAATCTACAATAGAAGTTGTGCTCAAGGTGCCTAAACCGCTATCTACAAAAACATCAATGCGTTTGCCCAGCTGCATTTCAATATCATAAGGATCATCGAGTGGGTCAGTCTGACCCGGTAAAATCAGAGTAGAGGTCAATAACGGCTCACCGAGTTCTTTGAGCAGCATCTGACACACCGGATTATTCGGAATGCGTAGACCAATGGTTTTCTTCTTGGGATGCATCAACCGACGTGGCACTTCACTGGTCGCAGGTAAAATAAAGGTCGTGATGGCTGGTGTATTATTTTTCAGCAAACGATACATGGCATTGTCCACCTTGGCATAAGTGGCAATATCGGATAAATCACAGCACAGAATCGCATATTGATGCTTTGGGCCCAGACCACGAATTTGCGCAATCCGCTCCATGGCACTCTTGTTCCCAATCTGGCAACCAATCGCATAGGCCGCATCAGTGGGATAGACCACCACATCACCCGCACGGATACGTTCCACTGCCTGACTGATTAAGCGGGGTTGCGGATTGTCTGGGTGTACGCGTAAATGCAGCATAGAGACTACTCCAAGCTTGGGCTGATGGCTTATTATGTGGCGCTCAGACAAGATCTGGCAATCATAAAAAAGGTAGATTTGTGTAATTTAATCAAGTATTTCACGTATAAATTCATCAGATTGTAAACTTTTGCCACCTCTAATGCAGATACAGATACATTGGATAAAGCGCGCTGCATCACATGGAAGTTTGGCTGTACCATTAAAATAAGCCTGAACTTGGGCATAAACATTATCTTTAAAGCTGGTGCCATCACCGCCATCGCCAGTCAGGTTATCCAAAGAAACCCGGAATTTACGGCCAAAAGCCTGGGCAAACATCCACTCAATTGCCTGTGGCTTGATTTCGACCTGTTCAAATAAAGCCTGCTGTTCGCGGGTACGGCCATCCGGGGCATACCAGTATCCCAGATCAGGCAGCAGACGGCGTTTGTCTCCGGCAATGGTCCAGTGACTGATTTCATGCAGGGCACTATTAAAGAAACCATGCGCAAACTGGATCCGGGCAGGGCGGTCTACACTTGCAGGGAAATATTCTGGTTCAAATTCGCCGCGCACTAAAGTGACATTTAAATGGGAAAACCAGTGATTAAAGTGTAAGATGAGCCAGTCCACCTGCTGCGCTTCTGACGATAAATTCGCCCATGGCGAGAGTTGCACTTGTTGTGTTGAACTGTCAGAATCAAGGCTTGGAATTGTGCTAACGAGTGATGAAACATTCACTTCTGTTTGCGGCTGCAACAGATGCATGACTTGAGTTACCCAAATGGTCTGTCGAAATAAGTACAAAATTGTATCTTAATCTTTGACAGAGTACTGATGAATTTGTAGAATTGCCGCCTTAATTATGTCAGCAAATACCTTTCCGGCACAGATTGAGCCGTTTAAATGGGCTGAACAGGGCTTTACATGGTCAGGTACACTGCCATTGTCTCGCTTTGTTCGTATTTCCCGTGAAGCTGTTGGATCAATTGATGATCAATTGATTAACATAGACTGTAAGCTATCAATGGATGCCTATCATCGTATTGCATGGCTAGATGGTCACGTTGAAACAAAAGTTCCTATGGAATGCCAGCGTTGTCTGGAAACTGTAGAAATTGAACTGGTTTCATCGTTCCATTTGGCACTTGTGGATGATGAGTCACTGATAGAGCGCTTGGATGAGGATGCTGATTTCATCGTCCTAGGTGAAAGTGAAGCAACGACCAAAGGTGATTATGATGCACCAGCGACCGCTGATTTACTCGCGCTGATAGAAGATGAACTGTTATTGTTGATGCCGTTGTCTCCTAAACATGAGTTTTGTGAACATAAGCATCAACCTGCCGTAGAAGAAGTGGCTGAAGAAAAACGGGACAACCCGTTTGAAGTTTTGGCTGCTTTGAAGGGTAAACTTAACTAATTTTTGTGTTATACTCTTGTGTATAAGACAATCGAATTTGTTCTGATCCATTTTTTCGATCTTTGTAAGGAGCCATCATGGCCGTTCAGCAAAACCGTAAAAGTCGCTCTCGCCGTGACATGCGCCGTTCACATGACGCTTTAACCGAGAATGCATTAACTGTAGACCAAGCTACTGGCGAGACTCACCGTCGTCACCACGTATCTAAAGATGGTATCTACCGTGGTCGTCAATTATTCGCTAAAGCATCTGCTGAATAATTGGTGATGTATTAAGCGTCAAGCTTAGTAGAAAAAATGGGAGCATTTAGCTCCCTTTTTTTTGTCTTTGATTTTTAGGCGTATCGGTTTTTTGTTGTATTTGGCAATTACCGCCAGCAAAATTACATGCTAAATTGCGCTCCACAATGATTTAGGTGGTCTTATTGGTCAGTCTTCTTGTTAGGATTGAAGAAGCACACCTCTTGAATGAAAGGATTTTATTATGTCTGCTACACCACTCGAACAAGCAGCGCCCGTAACTAAAACTGCATTTGTGTTTCCGGGTCAGGGTTCACAAAAGGCCGGTATGCTGGCTGAGCTTGCAGAACAGTTTGCAAGTATTCGCGAGACATTTGCAGAAGCATCTGAAGCCGTCGGTTTTGATCTGTGGCAGATTGCGCAAAGTGGCGAAGGTCTGGATCAAACCGAATTTACCCAGCCGGTATTACTGACTGCAAGTATTGCCTTATGGCGCGTGTGGTTGGAATCTGGCGGTGTGGCACCGAAATATCTGGCAGGCCATTCACTGGGTGAATATAGCGCACTGGTCGCATCGGGTGCTTTAAGCCTAGGTGATGCTGCGAAGCTGGTGAACCTGCGTGGCAAATTGATGCAAACTGCTGTACCTCAGGGTGTGGGTGCAATGGCTGCCATTTTGGGTCTGGACGATGCCAAAGTGATTGAGCTGTGTGCACAAGCAACTGCAGCAGGCGAAGGCTCTGTCGAAGCAGCGAACTATAATGCGCAAGGGCAAGTAGTCGTTGCAGGCAATAAAGATCGCGTTGAAGCAGTGATGGCATTGGCCAAAGAAAACGGCGGAAAAGCCATTGCATTGCCAGTATCGGTTCCATCGCATTGTTCATTAATGAAACCTGCTGCTGAACAGTTTGCTCCGGCATTGGAACAAACCGCCATTGAGCTACCACGCATTCCTGTATTACAAAATGTAGGCGCGCAAGCGGCAACCAGTGTAGATGAATTGCGTCAGGCGTTGACCGCGCAACTTTATGAGTCGGTACAATGGACTAAAACCTTACAATTCCTTCAAGATGAAGGTGTTGAGTACATCGTAGAATGTGGTCCGGGTAATGTATTGACCAACTTGGCGAAACGCTTGCCGAATATTCAAAAAGCACTTCCACTGGACAGTCAATCTCGTCTGGAAGATGCATTAAACACCGTATTGGCGGCAGAAGGGAAAAGTGCATGACACAGGAACGTAAAGTTGCTCTGGTAACAGGTGCAAGTCGTGGTATTGGTGCTGCGATCGCACAGCAATTGATTCAAGACGGTTATTTTGTCGTAGGTACTGCAACGTCTGAAGCAGGTGCGGAAAAATTATCGGCAGAATTTGCTGAAAATGGCGCTGGAAAAGTACTAGATGTACGTGATGGTGCTGCGATTGATGCGCTGGTAACGGACATCGAACAGAACTATGGTCCAGTCCTTGCGTTGGTCAATAATGCGGGTATTACCAAAGACAATTTGCTGCTGCGTATGTCTGAAGATGACTGGGATGATATTTTAAATATTCACCTGAAAGCAGTTTACCGTTTATCTAAGCGTGTGCTGAAAGGCATGACCAAGGCGCGTTTCGGTCGCATCATTAACATCAGTTCTGTGGTGGCACACTTTGCCAACCCCGGTCAGGCCAACTATTCTGCTGCCAAAGCAGGTATTGAAGCATTTAGCCGTAGCCTTGCCAAAGAAATGGGTAGCCGTCAGATTACCGTAAACTCGGTAGCACCAGGTTTTATTGCGACTGAAATGACTGAGCAGCTAAGCGAAGAAATTCGTAAAAAAATGACTGAGCAGGTGGCATTAAACCGTTTAGGTGATCCGCAGGATATCGCAAATGCCGTAAGTTTCTTGGCTTCGGATAAAGCCAGTTACATTACTGGTACAGTTATACATGTAAATGGGGGCTTATACATGAGCTAAGCTCAAGTATAAACTTTCCAAATTTTTTAGATTCAATTAAACTAACGGCATTAAAAACGCCACAAGCAATGAGGAGAATTCCTGTGAGCGATATCGAACAACGTGTTAAGCAAGCAGTTGCAGAACAACTTGGTATCAAAATCGAAGAGATTAAAAACGAAGCGTCTTTCATGGATGACTTAGGTGCAGATTCTCTAGATCTAGTTGAACTTGTTATGTCTTTCGAAAATGATTTCGACATCACGATTCCTGATGAAGATTCTAACGAAATCACAACTGTTCAATCTGCAATTGACTACGTTTCTAAGAAACTAGGTTAATCGCCGATCTCAGCTTTGCTGAACATAAAAACCACCCTCGAGGTGGTTTTTTTGTGTCTGCCTTTCACATGAATGGAGGTTTTACAATCCATTACCTTTCTGTCACCAATGACTAACTATCTCTATAGAGTTTTCATTATAAAAATAAGAGTGATGTGACATTAACAACAAGAATGGAGTCCGCTATGGGTCTTTTTGATTTTGTAAAAGGTATCGGTAAGAAGAATACAGCTGCTGCGGAACCACAGGCTGCACCTACAACGACAACGCCAGCTGCAGCACAACCTGCAGAGCCTTCTGCTCAGGAAGTGGCAAATAAATTACTCGGCCATGTGAAAAGTCTGGGCCTTCCGATCACTGGTTTATCCATCAGTTATAACTCCGCTTCGGATCTGGCGACGGTTAGAGGTCAGGTACAAAGCCAGGCCGATCGTGAAAAGATTGTTTTGGCCGTGGGTAATATTGATCATGTCGCAAAAGTGGATGATCAGCTTACGGTAAGCAGTCCTGAGCCGGAAAGTAAGTTCTACACGGTGAAATCAGGTGACAGTCTGTCAAAAATCTCAAAAGAATTTTATGGTGATGCCAATCAGTATAATAAGATTTTTGAAGCTAATCGTCCCTTGCTCAAAGATGCAGATGATATTTTCCCGGGACAGGTACTCCGCATTCCTGCTTAAGGTTTAATAAGTTCAATCAATGTTCGATCTCAAAGCCCCGTTTGGGGCTTTGTTGTTTCTGCCCGTAGCTTTAAAAAGCCATCATTACTAAATACCCAAGTCCAGATATAAACTTTCTTTAACTTCTTCCATCACCACATAACTGTGCGAGGAGGCAGAGGCGGGCAGTTTTTTCAGTAAATCTCCCAACAGGCGGCGATAAGCACTCATTTCTTTTAAACGCGCTTTGACCAGATAATCAAAATCACCGGAAATTAAATGGCATTCCAGTACTTCTGGAATCTCAGTTAGATTACGTGCCACCTGATCAAAGACATCACCTGATTTGGCGGAGAGTTTGATTTCCAGAAAAACCAGCAGGTTGCGCTCCAGCATTTCCGGATTTAAACGGGCGTAATAGCCCATGATAATGCCTTCGCGCTCTAGCCGTTTTACCCGTTCTGAACAGGGCGTGGTCGATAGATTGACGCGTGCTGCAAGTTCGCTAATGGCAATCCGGCCATCGCGTTGCAGGATATCCAGAATCATGCGGTCAATGCGGTCTAATTTGCGCATCAATATTTCCCTCTTTTTTTTAATTCTGCCCGAAAAAATATTTATTTCACTGAATATACAGTCTGAATATAGTGAATTTAACTATTAAAGCAAAAATATACTAGTGAAATAAACTGAAAAGATGTTTGAGGGTTAAGGTAATGCGCGTATTAGTTTTGGGTAGTGGTGTGATTGGTGTGGCAAGCGCTTACTATCTGGCGCAGCAGGGAGCAACTGTGACTGTGCTGGATCGTCAGGCAGGTCCGGCGCAAGAAACCAGCTTCGGTAATGCCGGGCAGATTTCTCCAGGATACTCGACCCCTTGGGCTGCACCAGGTATTCCGTTTAAGGCAGTCAAATGGATGTTTCAGCATCATGCACCGTTGGCGATTAATGTCGATGGCAGCTTGTGGCAATTGCAGTGGATGGCACAAATGCTGAAAAACTGTAATGCCCAGCATTATGCAGTCAATAAAGAACGGATGGTGCGTGTGGCTGAATACAGCCGTGACTGTTTACGTAATTTGCGCCGTGATATTGGCATCTCTTATGAAAACCGCGCGAAAGGTACTTTGCAGATTTTCCGTAAAGATGCGCAGCTGGATGCAGTTCAGCGCGATATCGAGGTTCTGAAGGAAACTGGAGTTGAGTTTGAACTACTGGATCGCGATGGTTTAGCACGTGTGGAACCGGCATTGGCACAGGCAAAAGACAAGCTGGTGGGTGGTCTGCATTTACCGAATGATGAAACGGGTGACTGCTATCTGTTTACCAATGCCTTGGCAGAGCATGCCAAGGGGATGGGTGTAGAGTTTAAATTCAATCAAAACGTTGAAAAACTGATTGTAGAAGGTGACCAGATCAAAGGTGTTCTGGTGAATGGTCAGGTGCTCACGGCAGATAAATATGTGCTGGCCTTTGGTAGTTATTCACGTGATTTCCTCAAACCGCTTGAACTGAATTTACCGGTCTATCCGGTGAAAGGTTATTCACTGACCATTCCGATTTTAGATCCGGCCTATGCACCACAATCTACAGTACTGGATGAAACCTATAAAATTGCGATTACCCGTTTCGACCAGCGCATCCGCGTCGGTGGTATGGCAGAACTGAGTGGTTTTAATCTGGGATTAAATGAAGACCGTCGCGGCACGCTGGAAATGGTGACCCGTGATTTATTCCCAGGGGGTGACATGAATCAGGCCAGCTTCTGGACAGGCCTGCGTCCAATGACCCCGGACAGTACGCCAATTATTGGAAAAACCCGTTTTAAAAATCTGTTCCTGAATACCGGACATGGCACGCTGGGCTGGACCATGGCTTGTGGTTCAGGAAAATTAATCAGCGATCTGGTCTTGGCCCGTGATCCTGAAATCAGCACCGAAGGTCTGTCATTGGCGCGCTATCACCAAGCGGCCTAAGGCCATCTGAGGCGGAATATTCAAGGAGGAATGTATGCCACGTCCCATTACTGCGATCATTCATCAACAGGCGCTTGCGCATAATTTAAGTGTGGCGCGCCAATATATGCCCAATAGTCAGGTATTTGCCGTGGTCAAGGCCAATGCCTATGGGCACGGGATTGAACGGGTCTATGCGGCACTTCAAGGTGCGGACGGTTTTGCCTTTCTGGATATTGAAGAGGGCACGCGCCTACGTGCGCTGGGATGCAAGAAGCCGTTGCTATTGCTCGAGGGTGTTTTTGCTCTAGCGGATTTATTTGAATGTGCGAAGCATGAAATGAGCTTTGCCATTCATTCCTCGCATCAAGTGCAATGGTTGAAACAGTTTGCCGAAATAGTGCCAGATGCACAGTTTGATGTGTTTTTGAAAATGAACAGCGGTATGAACCGTCTGGGTTTTGAGCCACAGCAATATGCAGAGATCTGGCAGGAGCTGCATCAACTAAATAATGTCCGTTCAATCACGCATATGACCCATTTCTCCGATGCGGATGGTGAGCGTTTTGGATTGGATGGAATTGAACATCAACATTTCATTTTTAATAAAACGATTCAGGGGTTTGAAGGTAAAACATCACTCAGCAATAGCGCAGCCATTCTGCGGCATCATCAAACCCTCCATTCCGATATCGTACGTAGCGGCATCATGCTTTATGGTAGTTCGCCAGATTATCCAACACACACGATTCAAGACTGGAATTTGCAACCGAGCATGAGCTTACGCAGTGAAATTATCGCCATTCAAATGATCCAGGCAGGTCAGAGCATTGGCTATGGTTCCAAATTTATTGCCACACAGGATATGCGGATCGGGATTGTGGCCTGTGGTTATGCGGATGGTTATCAACGGTTATCGGCGACCGGTACGCCTGTGCTGGTCGATTCAATCAAAACACAGACATTGGGTCGAATCAGTATGGATATGCTGGCGGTAGACCTGACTGCGCTGCCGCACGCAGATATAGGTAGTGAAGTGGTACTTTGGGGCCAATCTTCCCAAGGTGTGGTTTTGCCGATTGATGAGGTGGCGGCCAGTTCAGGCACCATCGGCTATGAGCTGATGTGTGCGGTGACCGCTCGGGTTCATTTCCAGATTGACGCTTAAATTTTTAATTTAAATTTTATTTAAATATCCCAAACAAGGAATATCAGCATGACACAGGCAAATACAGCCATTCAGCGACTCAACAGCAATCAAATCATGAGTGCGGTGACGATTCATCATCAAACCGTCTATCTATCAGGTCAGGTGCCAAATAGCACGGATCTGGATGTACGCGGACAAACACTGGAAGTCTTTGCAAAAATTGAGGAATTGCTCGCATTGGCCAATACTGATAAAAGCCAGCTGCTTTCTGCACAACTGTTCGTGAAAAATCTGGATGATTTTCAAACTGTGAATCAGCTTTGGGTAGAGTGGTTACAAGGTCATGGCACGCCGGCACGTGCCACGATTCAGGCAGATTTGGTTAATCCGGACTGGCTGATTGAAATTGCAGTCATTGCAGCTCGAGCTTAATTTAATTTTTAATGTTGAAATCTCCCCTGCAATCATTTAAGTCGTTTTAGTGCAGTAAATCTCACTGAACATCGCAGTAAAAAGTATGAAAATGTCATAATAAGCGTTCGAGGACTGAACGTTGTAAATTCAGCTTGATGCTGTTGTAAAGATTAAAAAGGATGTAAAAATGAAAACCACCCCGGGCACAGAAGACGTAAAATCGTCGCCGCATGAGTTGCAACGAAAACTCTCTAACCGACATTTGCAGTTAATCGCCATTGGTGGCTGTATCGGTACTGGCCTGTTTATGGGATCGGGAAAAACCATCTCCCTGGCAGGCCCTTCAATTTTGATCATTTATATGATCATTGGTGGCATGTTCTTCTTCCTGATGCGTGCGTTGGGTGAAATGCTGTTGTCCAATCTGCATTACAAATCTTTTATTGATATGGCCCATGACCTGATCGGGCCGGGTGCTGGCTATTATATTGGCTGGTCGTACTGGCTGGGTTGGGTGCTGGTAGGGATTGCCGATCTCGCGGCGATTATTAACTATTTGAGTTTCTGGCTGCCCGAAGGCATGGCCTTTACCCCGATGGGGCAGGCCATGATTAGTGTGGGTTGTGTGCTGTTTATTCTCGCGATTAATCTGGTGACGGTAAAACTGTTTGGTGAGATTGAATTCTGGTTTGCACTGATCAAGATTTTAGCTATTCTCGGTTTGATCTTTGTCGGTGGTTATATGGTGTTTAGCGGTTTTCAGGCACCGAGTGGCGCCGTCGCCAGCTTTAGTAATGTCTGGGCACATGGTGGTTTATTTCCCAAAGGCTTTACCGGTTTTCTGGCAGGCTTCCAGATTGCCATGTTTGCCTTTGTCGGGGTGGAACTGCTCGGCACCATGGCGGCAGAAACCAAAGATCCGGAAAAGAACTTACCCAAAGCGGTCAACGCTATTCCTACGCGGATCATTCTGTTCTATGTATTGTCATTGCTGATGATCATGTCGGTCACACCGTGGCATCTGATTCCTGCGGATCAAAGTCCTTTTGTGAGTTTGTTCCTGTATGCCGGTATTCCAACTTCAGCCATTATCATGAACCTGGTGGTGTTGTCGTCAGTGATGTCCTCTATGAACAGTGGCGTATTCTCGACCAGCCGTATGTTGTTTGGTCTGGCACGTGACGGACAAGCACCTCAAGCTTTGGCGCGGTTATCTAGCAGAGCTGTACCAGCCACAGGGTTATTTTTCTCCTGTGCTTTTATTATGTTGGGGGCAGCATTTCAGTATTTTGTGCCAAACACCATGGAAGCCTTTACTCTGGCAAGTTCGCTGTGTGTGATCCTGTTTATTAGTATCTGGAGCATCATTATGGTGTGCTACATCCGTTACCGTAAGCAGCAACCGCAAAAGCATGCCGCCTCGACCTTTAAGATGCCGGGTGGAGTAGGGATGTCTTATGTGGTATTGGCATTCCTGTTATTCGCCTTGATTATTCTGAGTCTGGAACCCGATACCTTAAAGGCTCTGATGATCAGTCCTTTATGGTTGATTATTCTGGCAGTGACCTATCGTTTGCTGTATAAGCCGCGTATGCGTCAGCGTGGTAATCCTTAAATATTCAGACATAAAAAATCCCCGACTGATCGGGGATTTTTTATTTAGCAGGTGAATTAGAAAGTAGGTTTAACCACGACTAAAATCACCACTGCAAATAAGATCAGGGTTGGCATCTCATTAAAATAACGCCAAAACTTGTGTGACTTGTAGTGTGCATTACCAATCAGCTTCTTGCGGTAATAACCACACACCAGATGGTAAATCACCAATAAGCCGACCAGGCCGACTTTAAGGTAAAACCATAAGGCTTCATGGTAATGACGCGTTGCATCACCCCAATCCACCAGAAAGTGTGCCGTAATCAAGGTGGCCAACATGGCTGGCCACATGATGCCACGGTACAACTTGCGTTCCATGACTTCAAAGCGTTGATGACTGATGGCATCTTCGCTCATGGCATGATAAACATATAAACGTGGCAAGTAGAACAAAGCCGCGAACCAGCAAACTACTGCAATAATATGTAATGCTTTTACCCACAAGAAAGCATCAGAAGGAGCATCCATCAAGTCACCCTAAAATGGGCGGCTTAGCCTTCCCACTTTTTGAAAATGAGACATGCATTTACGCCGCCAAAACCGAAACTGTTACTCATCACAGTATTCAATTTTGCGTCACGTTTTTCAAGCACGATATCAAACGGTTTTGCACCTTCATCCAGTTCAGTCACGTTGATGTTTGGCGCAATAAAGTCATTTTGCATCATCAGAACTGAATAAATCGCTTCCTGAACACCAGCAGCACCCAGACTGTGACCTGTCATTGACTTGGTTGAGCTTAGTGGCGGAACCTGACCTTCACCGAAAGCACGTTCCATTGCTTTAAGTTCTGTGATGTCACCCGCTGGAGTAGAAGTACCATGTGTATTTACATAGTCAATTTTATCGACACCGTGTTGTTTTGCTTCTTCTAAAGCCATCAGTACACAACGCGTTGCACCTTCACCAGATGGTGCAACCATGTCGGCACCATCCGAGTTAGCTGCATAGCCTACGACTTCGGCAAGAATGTTGGCACCACGCGCTTGCGCATGTTCCAAAGACTCAAGGATTACAAAACCACCACCACCGGCAATCACGAAACCGTCACGGTCTGCAGAATAAGGGCGTGATGCTGTTTCAGGGCTGTCGTTGTATTTAGAGCAAAGTGCGCCCATCGCATCAAACAACAAGCTTTGTGACCAGTGATCTTCTTCACCGCCACCTGCCAGCATTAAATCTTGTTTGCCGAGTTGAATCAGGTTGTAGGCATAACCAATCGCATCCGCAGAAGTTGCACATGCACTAGTAATGGTATGTGCTACACCTTGTAATTTGAATGCAACGCCAACGTTAGCCGTAATGGTGTTGGTCATATTACGTGGTACAAAGAAAGGACCGACTTTACGCGCACCTTTGGTTTGCAATAATTCGTTCATTTCAATAACGGAAGCAGTTGAACCGCCACCTGAACCACCCGCGATACCATAACGTGGGTTGCCAGCTAAGTCTTCAACCTTTAAACCTGCATGTTCAACCGCAGCAAGAGCTGAGTTATATGCATACATCGCACATACACCCATAAAGCGTTTCAGTTTGCGGTCGATCCCATCGAAATCCTGCTCGGCTGCAGCACTGACATGACTTTTGAAATTGAGTTCAGCATAAGTCGGATTAAAACGTGTTCCTGAAA
>JADHEF010000125.1_pt1 | contig 90072 bp, 73 predicted proteins | sample 8952391 | NCBI WGS metagenome assembly JADHEF01 (sample SAMN16124439, study PRJNA663245) | bioreactor sludge metagenome | isolation source: sludge (nitrite) | place: India:Bengaluru | collected 2019-02-28
GTTCAGGCGCCTGCGGTGCAGGAACTCCAGCCGGGCCAGCACATGGCGCAGGGTTTCGGCCGAGTCGTCGAGCGGGTCGTGGTCGTCGACGGCCACGGAGCGCAGGAACGCGGCTTCCTCCTCGTCGGTGCAGGCGGTGAGCAGGCTGTCCCAACCGGCCGGCTCGTCGCCGCCCGTTTCCCTCCACGCGGCAAACCACTTGCGCACGGTGGGATGCTCAAACCACTCGGGGTCGCATTCTTCCGCCAGGATGGCGCGCGCCTGCGGCGACTCCACGGCCACCTTGAGCAGCATCTGCTCGCGCCGTCCCTGCTCGGGCGCGACGGCCTGCACCTGCTCGCGCAGGCGGTCGGCGGCCTTTTCCTCGCGCGAGCGCAGGCGCCGGGCCAGGGCGGCCGGCTCGATGGCGAGGCGGCTGGCGACCAGGCGCACGTACTCGGTCCGGGCGATGGGGTTGCGCACCCGCAGCAGGAGGGGCAGCACGGCCTCGGCCGCCTGCACCTTGCCGTCGATGGTGGCGGGGTTGTGGCGCTTCGCCGCGGCCTCGAGGAAGAACTCGATGGCGTCGCGGGCGGAGTCGAGTCGGGCGCGGAAAGCGTCGGCGCCGGCCTCGCGCAGGTACGTGTCGGGGTCGTGCTCCGGGGGCAGGGCCACGATCTTCACGGCGAAGTCCTGGTCGAGGAGGATCTCGCTTCCCCTCAGCATGGCCTTCTGGCCCGCGTCGTCGCCGTCGTACACGAACAGCACCGTCGGCGCGTACTTCTTCAGCGTGCGCGCCTGTTCCTCGGTGAGGGCCGTGCCGCAGCTGGCCACGGCGTTGGTGAACCCGCACTGGTGGGCGCGGATCACGTCCATGTATCCCTCCATCAGGAGCGCGCGCTTCTCGGCCACGATGGCCTCGCGCGCCAGGTGGAGGGCGTACAGGTGCTGGCCCTTCTTGTAGAGCACCGTCTCGGGCGAGTTGACGTACTTGGGCTCGTCCTTGGCGGCGTCGCTGGCGTAAACGCGTCCGCCGAAGGCGATGGGCCGGCCCACGCCGTCGAAGATGGGAAAGATCAGGCGCTTGCGGAAGCGGTCGTAGTGGCGGTCGTTCTCGCGGTTGTGGATGACCATGCCGGAGGCGACCATGGTGTCGCGCTCGAAACCCGCCTTGCGCCCCGCGTCGAGGAACGTCGCCCACGCGTCGGGCGCCAGGCCCAGGCCGAAGCGCCCGATGGTGGCGGCGTCCAGGCCGCGGCGCTCCATGTACCCGGTGATCTCGTGGCCCGGGTTCTTCATCGAGGCCTCCAGCACCTGGGAGAAGTGGCCGACGGCCAGCTTGTTGATCTCCAGCAGGCGCTCGCGCAGCGTGTCGGTCTCGGCGTCGCGGGTGCCCGAGCGCGCGGGCATGGGGATGCGGTACTTTTCGGAGAGCAGCCGGAGCGCATCCACCCACTCGATGTGCTCGATCATCGAGACGAACTTGACGACGTCGCCGCCCGCCTTGCAGCCGAAGCAGTGGAAGAACTGCTTGGAGGCGCTGACGGTGAACGAGGGGGTCTTCTCGCGGTGGAAGGGGCAGCGGCCCAGCAGCGTCTGGCCCGCGCGCCGCAACGGCACGCGCTCCTCCACCTCTTTGACGATGTCAATCTGCGCCCGGAGGCGGTCGGCGAATTCGATCAGGGTGGACATGGCGGTCGGCTGTGCAGGCGGGGCTCGCGGGCGGAACCCGGCGGGAGCAGATACCCCCCGGAGGATTTCCGATTTCAGTTCGCAAACAGGAGGCCGCGACGCAAGACAAACAGCGGGCGCGGAACACCCGGGGGGCAAAAAAAAGCAACGCGGGCGGCCCGCGTTGCCGCGAGCCGCCCGCGCACAGGGTGCATCACCGCGCGCAAGCGCGGCGGAAAAGGATTACAGCGAATCCTTGAGGGTCGGGGCCGGCTTGAAACCGACGGTCTTGCTGGCCTTGATTTTCAGGGTCTCGCCGGTCTTGGGGTTGCGGCCGGTGCGGGCCTTGCGGGCCTTCACCGAGAAGGTGCCGAACGCCGGGACCTGGAAGCGCTTCTCCTTCTTGATGGCCTTGGCCACTTCCTCGAAAGTCGCGTCCACGATTTCCTTCACAGCGGTCTTGCTCACATCGAGCTTCTCCACCTTCTTCGCGACCGCGTCGATCAACTCCTGCTTGGTCATAAAAAACTCCTTTCCTCATTGTCGGTTGAATTCGATTCAACCATGGATGAAACGTACCTTTACGGCCCGTCAGGGTTAAGGTTCACGGCTTTCCGGTCAACTGAAAAATGTCATCCAACCCGGCGAACCCCTTGAAAAATCAAGGGGGGGCGAAAACGCGCCTCGATCAACTGCTTGTGCAACGGGGACTTGCGGAGAGCCGCGAACGCGCCCAACGCCTGATTTTGGCGGGTTTGGTGACCGTCGCGGGGCGCGCGGGAATCAAGCCCGGCGACCGCATTGCCCCTGATGCCGAGGTGGCGGTGGCCGGGCGCGAGCGCCATGTCAGCCGCGGCGGGCTGAAGCTCGAGGCGGCCCTTCGGGCGTTTTCCATCGTCCCCGGCGGACTCTTGTGCGCGGACATCGGGGCCTCCACCGGAGGGTTCACCGACTGCCTGCTCCAGGCGGGCGCGGCGCGCGTGTTCGCGGTGGATGTGGGGCGCAGCCGCCTTCACGAGCGGCTGCGGGACGACCCGCGGGTCGTGCTGGTGGAGCAATGCAACGCGCGCGAACTGGCGCCGGGTCGCCTGCCCGCCCCCCCCGCCTTTTTCGCGGTGGACGTGTCGTTCATCTCGCTCTCGCGCATCCTCGCACCCCTCGCCGGCGTCGCGGCGCCCGGGGCGCAGATGGTTGCGCTGGTCAAGCCGCAGTTCGAGGCGGGGCGCGCGGATGTGTCGCGGGGCCGCGGGGTCATCCGTGATCCGCTCATCCATGCCCGGGTGCTGGCGGAGGTGGCCGCCGCCGCGTTGTCCGCCGGGTGGCACCCGCTGGGCCTGATCCCGTCGCCCATCGAGGGCGGTTCGGGAAACCGCGAGTTCCTGCTCCACGCCTCGCTGACCGCCCCCGCGTCGCCCTTTGACATTGACGCCGCCATTGCCCGTGCTTGTAACCGTGCCGCAGACTGACCGAGGCCCATCCCGACACCCATGAAACGCATCGCGATCATCGCCAACTTCGAGAAGGAAACCGCGGCGGCCGCCGTTGCGCAGATCCGGTCGTGGGCCGGCGCCCATGGCGTGGAGGCGGTCGAGGCCGAGGGCGCCGGCAACGGCGACGCGGAAAATCACCGGCTCCAGTTCGACGCCGCGGGCCTCCGCCGCTCGCGCGACTCGATCGCCGGGTGCGACGTGGCCGTCACGCTGGGCGGCGACGGCACGCTGTTATACGGCGCCCACCTCGCGGCGCCGCTGGGCATCCCGGTGCTGGCCGTGAACCTGGGCAGCCTCGGGTTCCACACCCAGGTGGAGCCGGGCAGTCTCCTGGCCGGCCTGGAGGCGGTGCACCGCGGAGATTTCCGGATCGAGCCGCGCCTCATGCTCGAGGGCAGTTTCGAGTCGGGCGGCGGCGACCCGCCCGGGCCGGAACGCGCGCTGGCACTGAACGACTTTGTCATTTCGAAAAGCGCGTGGGGGCGGATGGTGCGCCTCCGGATCACGGTGGACGGCCAGCAGGCCAGCGACCTTTTCGCCGACGGCCTGCTGGTGGCCACCCCCACCGGATCCTCGGCCTACAATTACGCGGCGCACGGTCCGGTGCTCAAACCGGGGCTGGAGGCCGTCGTGCTTAACGCGATCTGCCCCCACCGCATGCGCTTCTCGCCCCTGGTGCTCCCGCCGACAGCGGTCATCGAGATCGAGTTTCATCCGCGCCGGCCGCGCGAGGAGGCCCAGCTTTTTGCCGACGGCCAGGCCTGGTGCGCCGTGGCCGATCCACACCGCCTAAAGATTTCCCGGGCGCCCCTGTACTTGCCGCTGATCGTGTTCCAAGACGATTTTTTCTCCAAACTGAGAGACAAACTCTCCTGGGGAGGCCTCCTCTGAGAAGCCGTTTCCGCCCGAGCCTCATCTTTGCCGCCGCAACCCTCTGCCTGACAGCCCACGCTGCGCCCGATTCCACGGGCACGACCACCGCGACCCCCGATTCCCCGCTGTCGTCGCCGGCCGTGGTGGTGCGTCCGGCGGCCGACGCCGTGTCCACGGCCGCCGTGGCCCTGCCGCGCCCGGCCCAGGACCTGCCGTCCACCCGCGTGCGCATCGGCCCCGGCTGGGTGCGGCGGCTTGCCGAGGTGGGCATGTTCCCCGACGAGTTTTACCGCAACTTCACCACGCCGGACCCGACCCCCGACGAGCAGAAGCGCCTGGGCGCGATGAACCACTACTTCATGGGCCAGTACTACCTGACCATGGAGGAGCCGGCCCACGCGCTGGGCGAGTTCCGCGCGGCGCTGGACGAGGCCCCCGGCGAGATGAGCATCAAGCTCGGCATCGTGGAGGCCGAACTGGCCAAACGCGACCACGAGGAGGCCCTCACCGTCATCGCCGACATCCTCAGGCAGGAACCCGACAATGTGCAGGCGCTGATCCTGCGCGGGAAGCTGCAGTCCCAGATGGCCCAGGAGGGCACCGGCCCCCGCCGGCGCGAGCTGCTGGAGCAGGCCGTCGCGTCGTTCGGCGACGCCCGCCGCGTGCAGCCGAAGAACCTCGAGGTGCTCAACGGCCTCGCGTCGGTGTACGTCGCCCTGCAGAACGTGGACAAGATGGTGGAGACTTACCGCGACATCCTCGCCGCGGACCCGCGCAACACGCGCGCCATGCTGATCCTCGCCCAGATCCTCTCGCGCACGGGAAAGCCCGACGAGGCCATCGGGTTCTACGAGCGCGTCATCGAGCAGCGGCGCGGCTTCGTGAACACCTACATGTACCTGGGGCAGCTCTACGAGGAACTCGGCCGCACGGACCAGGCCATCGCCACCTACAAGAGCGCCATACTCATCGAGCCGCGCAACCAGCAGCTGCAGAAACTTTTCGAGGACGTGGTGCGCAAGCTGGCCCGCACGCGCGGCGACGCCGAGGTGCTGCGCCAGTACGAGGCGTTCGCCAAAGAGTACCCGTATTCGAGCGACGTGCAGCGCATCTACGCCGACCAGCTCGTGGCGGCGAAGGATCCGGAGGGCGCCCTGCGCCAGTACCGCCGCGTGCTGGAACTCGACACGGAGAACGTGGACGCGATGGTGGCCGTGGGCAACATCCTCATGAACCGCCGCAGTTTCGACGAGGCGGCGAAGTATTTCGCCAGGGCCGTGGACATCAACCCCGAGAAGGTGGACGTGTTCGACGCCATCGCCCAGAGTTACCTGGGCAAGGGCGACCGGGCCCGCGCCACCACCGTGTACCAGCGGGCCATCGAGCTGAACCCCAAGGTGGACCGCCTCTACGTGAGCCTGGCCTCCCTTTACGATGCCGACGACAAGACGACCGACGCCCAGCGCGTGCTGGAGCAGGGCATCGCCCGCATCGGCCAGCGCGCGGAGCTGCTCTTCCCGCTGGGCCAGGTGGCCGAGCGCCAGCGGCTGTTCCCTCAGGCCGCCGCCTACTACGAGAAAGCCTACGTGCTTTCGCCCGACAACCGCACCATCCTGATGCGGCTGCTGGCCTCGCTGATCCGCACCGGCGACAAGGTCCGCACGGATGAGGCCATCACGCGCGCCGCGTCCTCGTTCCGCGACGACCGGTCGGACTACTACCTGCTCGTCGGCGAGACGTTCCTGGCCGAGGGCGAGGTGGCGCAGGCGGTCCAGTGGTTCGAGAAGGGGATCCAGCAGTCGCCCAGCAAGCTCGTCCTCGTGGTGCGCATGGTGCGCACGCTCAACATCCTGCGCGAGTTCGACCGCAGCCTCAAGCTGCTCGAGGACTCCATGCCCCGCTTCCCCCGCAGCGACGAGATGCAGCGCCTGCAGGCCGAGACCTACATGGACAAGAAGGACTACGACCGCGCCATCGAGATCTACCGCCGCATCGTGGCCGAGAAGCCCGACTCGCTGGACGGGTACCGGCTGCTGGTGGACGCGCTCTCCAGGGCCGAGCGCCACGACCAGGCCCTCGAGGCGGTCCGCCAGGCCGAGCAGCGCATCGGCCGCAGCGAGGACGTGGACAGCATGCGCGGCATCGCCCTTTTCCAGCAGAAGCGCTTCGACGCCGCCGAGAAACTGTTCAAGGACCTGGCGCGCCGCAGCTCGCGCAACGCCGACACCTACCATTATTTCCTCGGCTCGATCTACCTCGAGCAGAAGCGGTTCGACCTGGCGCGCAAGAGCTTCGAGAAGGCCATCGAACTCAATCCCACCAACGACAGCGCCCTGAACGCGCTGGGCTACATGCTTGCCGACCTTGGAAAGGACCTGCCCATGGCCCGCAAGCTGGTGGAGCAGGCAAACCGCCTCAACCCCGGGGCGCCGCACATCCTTGACAGCCTGGGATGGGTGAGCTTCAAGATGGGGCGCCTCGATGAGGCCCGCGAATATGTGGAGCGCGCGGCCCGGCTGATCGGCGAGGACGCGGAAGTTTTCGAGCACCTCGGCGACATCTACCGGGCCCAGGGCGACACGCAGCGCGCCGTGGAGTACTGGCGCAAGTCGCTGCAGCTCGACAAGACGCGGGTCGCCGTGGAGGCGAAGATCCGAGCGAACGAACCCAAGGTGCCCTGACCCCGATGGCCAAGCAGAAGAAACCGCGCGAACCCGAATCCGCCGCGACGGGCGCCCGGACCGAGCCGTCCGCCGCCGCCCGGCCGGTCACTTTCTCCGTCGCGCAGTATGCCCTGCTCAACGGGGTGTTCATCGCGTTCTGCGCCCTGCTGCTGCTGCTGGTCCGGGTGGTCCTGCGCGAGACGCAGGGGCTGTATTTCTTCTTCGGCCTGATGGTTGCCGGCTTCTTCCTCGTCTCGGTGTTCGACTACGCTTACGACCGCCTGGCTGCCCCGCCCTCGGGGCGTGGCGACGCGTGACCCCGCCCCGGCGCGGCGGATTGGCACAGCAGGCCGTCGTTTCGCCGGCCCCTCCCGCCGGCCTCACCGGGCTCATCAGCGCCCAGCCCTCCAAGAACTACAACACCCGCTACCTGCTGGCCGCGTCCCTGGCCGGGGGCGAGAGCCTGGTGCGCAATGCCGCAACCAGCGAGGATGCCCAGGCCCTGATCCGCTGCCTGACCGCCCTGGGCGCGCGGCTGGATTTTGCCGGGGAGGACGGACTGCTCTGCGCCCGCGTGTCGGGCATGGACGGGACGCCCCGGCTTGAGAGCAACGCGCCCCTCAACGTGGGCAACGCCGGCGCCGTGCTTCGCTTCCTGCTTGGGGTGGCGGCGCTGCTTCCCGAGGTCACCTTCGTGACCGACAGGCCCGACTCGCTGGGCAGGAGGCCCAACGCGGACATGCTCGACGCGCTTGCCCAGCTGGGATGCGCCTCCGATTCGCAGGGCGGATGCCTGCCCATCACGCTGCATGGCGGCGTGCTGCGCGGCGGCAAGGTCCGCGTCAGCGGCGCGCGCAGTTCCCAATATCTCAGCGGCCTGCTCTTCCTGGCCCCGCTCGTGGGCGAGCGGGTCACGATCGAGGTCACGGACAACCTGGTTTCCCGGAGTCCCGTCCGCCAGACCATCGAGGTGCTCGCGGCGGCGGGTGTGCGCGTGGACGCATCGGAGGACCTGATGCGGATCCACGTCGCCCCCCAACCGTACTGCGGCGGCGAGTTCACCGTGAACGGCGACTGGCCCGGCAGCGCGGCCGTGCTTGCCGCGGCGGCCGTGGCCGGCGGCGACGTGACCGTGCGCGGGCTGACCGACGACCGCCAGGGCGAGCGCGCCGCGGCCGGCGTGCTGGGCCAGATGGGGGCCGACGTGGAATTCACGACGGCCGGCGACGTGAGGCTGCGCAGGACCGGCGAACTTCGCGCCGTGGAGTTTGACGGCGACAAGGCCACCGATGCCGTGCTGGCGCTGGTCGGCGCCGCGTGTTTCGCCCGCGGCCGGTCCCGCTTCCACAACGTGGCCAACCTGCGCATCAAGGAATGCGACCGCATCAGTGAACCCATCGCCGAACTGCGGCGCCTTGGCGTGGCGTGCTGGGAGGGCCGGGAGATTGGCGATCCCGACCCCGACGCAATCGTGGTGGAGGGCCGCCCGGAGGGATATGATGGCGGCGTCGCCGTGGACGGCCGCAAGGACCACCGGGTGATCATGCTGCTCACGGAGGTGGCCCTGGGATGCCGCAAACCCGTCACCATCACGGGCGCCGAGCATGTGGCCAAGTCCTATCCGTCGTTTTTTGACCACATGACGGCCCTCGGGGCGGGAATCCGCCTGGAGGAACAGGTGGAGTAGAATCCGGGCTCCGCCCGCCCGTGGACGGGCATTCCGTCCATAACCGTCCGTATCGCCCCTCCCCCGTGCCAATCCTTCACCCGGGGGGAATTAGGACCCTCCCGTGCTGGTAATTAAACTGGGCCGCGTAACCGCCGAAGGGTGGATATGCGTCCCAACACATTGAAAACAAACGGGTTCGCACCAACCCCGGGCAGGGCGGGATCGAGGGAATGTCCCGCAGCAGCGGGGGGCGATCGGGCTTTTAAGTGTCGGCAGACCCGGCGGCGTTTGGCGCCGGTATCCGCCGAGAATTAAAATCCCGACCGTTCCCATCCAGCCTCCCCCCTTTCCCCGTCGGTCGCCGCCAGGTGGCGCCGTGCGGGTTTCCGCGGACCCCGGAAAGGCTTTTTAGGCATGTCCCAAAACGGCATTCTGCCCGAGACGGTGGAAGTGCGCGCACCCTTTGGCGCCGAGGAACTGATTCTTACGACGGGCAAAGTGGCCCGCCAGGCTAACGGCTCGGTATGGGCCCAGATGGGCGAAACCGTGGTGCTGGCCAGCGTGGTGATGGCCGGGCCGCGGCCCGAACCGCTCGACTTCTTCCCCCTGACGGTCGATTACCGCGAGAAGCTCTACGCGGCCGGCCGCATCCCCGGCGGCTATTTCAAGCGCGAGGGACGCCCCACCGAGGACGAAATCCTCCGCGCCCGCCTCATCGACCGCCCCCTGCGCCCCATGTTCCCCGAGGGCTTCACCCAGGAAGTCCAGGTTTACATCAACGTCCTCTCCTTTGACGGCAAGAACTCGGCCGACACCGCGGCACTCTGCGCGGCCAGCGCGGCCCTTTACATCTCCGACATCCCCTTCAACACGCCGGTCTCCGGCGTGCGCGTGGGCTTCAGCGGTGACGACCTGATCCTCAACCCGACCCAGGAGCAGCTGGCCACCAGCAAACTCGAACTCATCGTGGCCGGAACCAAGAAGGCCATCACCATGGTGGAGAGCGCCGCCGAGATGCTGACCGAGGAGCAGATGCTCGCGGCCCTGCGCTTCGGCCACGCCGCCGTCGCGACCGTCTGCGCCGCGCAGGAGGAACTGCGCGCCAAGGTGGGCAAGCCCAAGGCATCGTGGACCAAGGTCGAGTTCAACAAGACGCTGACCGACAAGATCCGCCAGTTGTCCGAGCCCAAGTTCGCCAAGATCAACGACATCTACGAGAAGCAGGAGCGCAGCGAGGCGCTCGACGACGCGCGTGACGAGATCGTGGACGCCCTCAGCGAGGAGTTCCCCGAGGTCAAGGAAGTGATGAAGGCCGTCTTCGAGGACGAGTACTCGCGCTCCATGCGCATGCGGGTCCTGGAGACCGGCGTGCGCGCCGACGGACGCAAACTCGACGAGATCCGGCCCATCTGGATCGAGCCGGGCGTGCTGCCCCGCGCCCACGGATCGGCCATCTTCACACGCGGCCAGACGCAGTCGCTGGGCGTGCTGACCCTCGGCACGGGCGACGACGTGCAGGACCGCGATTACCTGGAGACCACCTCCGACCGCGCGTTCTACCTGCACTACAACTTCCCCTCGTTCAGCGTGGGCGAGGTGCGTCCCGTGCGCGGCCCCGGCCGCCGCGAGATCGGCCACGGCAACCTGGCCCAGCGCTCCATCGCACCCATCATCCCCGACAGCGAGAAGTTCCCCTACACCATCCGCCTGGTCAGCGAGATCCTCGAGTCCAACGGCTCGTCCTCCATGGCCAGCGTGTGCAGCGGCGTCCTGTCGCTGATGGACGGCGGCGTTCCGATCAAGGCCCCCGTGGCGGGCATCGCCATGGGGCTGATCCTCGAGGGCGACAAGTTCGCCGTGCTCAGCGACATCATGGGCCTCGAGGACCACCTGGGCGACATGGACTTCAAAGTCGCCGGCACGCGGGACGGCATCACGGCCCTGCAGATGGACATCAAGATCGAGGGCGTCACATTCGAGATCATGGAGAAGGCGCTGGCCCAGGCCAAGACGGGCCGCCGGCACATCCTGGACACGATGCTCGCCGTGCTGCCCGAGCCGCGCGCGGACCTCAAGCCGCACGCGCCGCGCATCGAGATGATCACCATCAACCCCGACCGCATCCGCGACGTCATCGGCAGCGGCGGCAAGGTGATCAAGGAGATCGTGGCCAAGACGGGCTGCAAGGTGGACATCAACGACAACGGCCAGGTGTTCATCGCCTCGGCCGACGGCGAGGCCATGGCCCGCGCCATCAAGTGGGTGCGCGACCTGACCACCGACGCCGAGATCGGCAAGATCTACACCGGCAAGGTGAACCGGATCGCCGAGTTCGGCGCGTTCGTCGAGATCCTGCCCGGCAAGGACGGCCTCGTGCACATCAGCGAGCTCGAACCCCGCCGCGTGGACAAGGTCGAGGACGTGTGCCGCCTCGGCGATGAACTCGTCGTCAAGGTCATCGGCATCGACGAGAAGGGCAAGATCCGCCTCTCGCGCAAGCAGGCGATCTATCCCGACCTCAAACCCGAAGAGGGCGAGGGGGGCGGCGGCGACCGCGGCGGACGCGACCGCGGCGGGCGTGACCGTGACCGCGGCGACCGCGGACCCCGCGACCGCGACCGTGGCCCGCGCGGCGGCGGACGCGACCGTGACCGCGGCGGACGCGACCGTGACCGTGGACCCCGCGACCGCGGCGACCGCGGCGGACACGGGGCACCGGGCGGCGATGACCGCCCCCGTCACGACGACAAACCGCAGATCCTGAGCGGCGACCGGCACGAGCGTCCGACCAACGAGCCGGTCGAGCGTCCGTGGAAAAGCGAAGTCGAGGACGAACTCGGAAACAAGTAACCCCGTCCGGCATCGGCCGGACCCGTGAGATCGAAGCCCCGCCAGTCCCCGAAACCGGGAGATTGGCGGGGCTTTTTCTTTTTCCGGGCACCGAAATGGCGGCGCGCGGAACGCAGGGAGGAGCCTGGAAAGAAGCGGGCCTTTGCGATAACCACACGCCAAACAGAACCATAAGTAACAAAAAAATAAGCAAATTGCGAATAATTGCAAAGCGGATTGAATACATATTCCTTGCCATGAACAGCGGGGATTAGAACCGGAGCCTGCCCGGGGTTCGCAGAGAACCCGGCGGACGGACAAATGCGAGCTGGCGATCATACCGCCACCAAGCCGAGATCAGCCGTCCGCCCGAACTGCGACCCGACGGGGACCGAGGTCCGACCAGGCAGGCCGGGGCGAAACGGGAGAATCGCCCCTTCCGCCGACAATGACGACACCGTCCATCACCCGAAACCAACCCAACCGAGATGCCCGGCTCCGGCCAGGAGCCACGAGGAGGGTTTCCCATGACGAGTTACCCCCAGAGCGACACCACCAGCACCGCCACCCTGACGGAACAGCCGCATTTCCCGCACGGGGCCGCCCACCCGGCCGCGCCTGTGTCGGACGCGGAGCTTGTCCGCCGTGCCAAGCGGGGCTGCTGCGCCGCCTTTGAGGAACTCCATGGGCGTTACGGCCGTCTTGTGCGCCACATTGCCCGCGAGGAACTGCACCACACATGGGCCTGCTGCGAGGACGTGGATGACCTGGAGGCCACTGCATGGACGCGCGTCCACGCCGCGCTGCCCCGGTTCGACACGACCCGGGCCTTCAAGCCCTGGATTTCGACCATCGTGCGCAACCTGTGCCGCAACGAGAACCAGAAGCAGGCGGGGCGCCGCACCCAGACGCAGACCGACGCCGACGCCGGGCGCGACGCGGATGACGCGGACTTTCCGCCGACGGAGCGGGAGCCCGTCTTTACGACCCACTTCCGCGACCCGCGGACGGCGGCGGCCGACGCCGAAGCCGAACGCCGCGTGCGCGAGGCGCTGGCGGGCCTGCCCCGCGCCCAGCGCGAGGTGATGGAAATGGCCCTGTTTGGCGACCTGTCGTACGCCGAGATCTCACGCACCACCGGCGTCCCGCTGGGAACCGTGCTCAACCGGGCGGCCAGCGCCCGCCAGAGCCTGCGCCACTGGCTGACAGCCCCCGGGATGGCCTCCAAGCCATTCTGGCAAGACAGCGCCCGCCCCTGAGCCCTCCGCTCGCACCCGTCCCCGGCCCCCAACCAGAACCCGCGTCCCGCAAGACCTGAGAAACCGGCGGCCCCCCTACTGTCGCACGAGCGGCCAGGTCTCGTGGCATGGGCGGGACGCCCATGTGCCTGTATCTGACCCGGTGGATCCCTGTTTGCCTGCGTGACGTGTTTCGCTGTTGGGGGGGGGAGCCACCCTGCCGAATGAGATTTGGGGAGGCGCGGGCATAGGGTCGGGGAGGCTACGGAAACCGGTACATGGGCGAAACGCCCATGCCACCATGAACGAAAGAGGCCCGGGGCGGAGCCTTTCGGCGCCGCACCGGGCCGGACATTCGGTGTCGCGGGAAGCCGGACCGCTACTTCTTGTCCACGATCTCGGCGTCGACGACTTCGGGCCCCTGGGACTGGCCGTCGCCGCCGGGGGCACCGCCGGCGAAACCCGCCCCGGGTCCGCCCGCTTCCGGGCCGCCGGCGCCGGGGGCGCCGGGCTGCTGGTAGAGGTGCTGGCCGATCTTCTGGGCCACCTGCTGCAGTTTCTCCACGCCGGCCTTGATGGCGTCCTTGTCGTCCTTTTCCAGGGCGGCCTTCAGTTCCTTGACGGCCTCCTCGATCTGCGACTTCTCGGCGGCGGGCACCTTGTCGCCGGCGTCGGCCAGGGCGCGCTCGGTGGAATACACGATCTGGTCGGCGTTGTTGCGCAGGGTGATGTGCTCCTTGCGGGCCGCGTCCTCCTTGGCGTGCTCCTCGGCGTCGCGCACCATCTTCTTGATGTCGTCCTCGTTCAGGCCGCTCGAGTTGGTGATGGTGATGTGCTGCTGCTTCTGGGTGCCCAGGTCCTTGGCGCTCACGTTCACGATGCCGTTGGCGTCGATGTCGAACGTGACCTCGATCTGGGGCACGCCGCGGGGCGCCGGGGGGATGCCGTCGAGGTTGAACTCGCCCAGCAGGCGGTTGTGGGCCGCGAAGTCGCGCTCGCCCTGCAGCACCTTGATGGTGACGGCGGGCTGGCTGTCGCTGGCCGTGCTGAAGATCTCGCTTTTCTTGGTGGGGATGGTGGTGTTGCGCTCGATGAGCTTGGTGAACACGCCGCCCAGCGTCTCGATGCCGAGCGAGAGGGGCGTCACGTCGAGCAGCAGCACGTCGGTCACCTCGCCGCCCAGCACGCCGCCCTGGATGGCGGCGCCGATGGCGACCACCTCGTCGGGGTTCACGCCGCGGTGGGGTTCCTTCCTGAAGTAGTCCTTCACTTTCTGCTGCACGAGGGGGATGCGCGTGGAACCGCCGACGAGGATGACCTCGTCGATGTCCTCGACCTTGAGGCCGGCGTCGGCCACGGCCTTGCGGCACGGCTCGATGCTGCGCTCCACCAGGTCCATCACGAGCTGCTCGAACTTGGCGCGGCTGAGGTCCAGGTTCATGTGCTTGGGGCCGCTGGCGTCGGCGGTGATGAAGGGCAGGTTGACGTTGGTCGTCATGGACGTGCTCAGCTCGCACTTGGCCTTCTCGGCGGCCTCCTTGAGGCGCTGGAGGGCCATCGGGTCGTTGCGCAGGTCGATGCCGTTCTCGCGCTTGAACTCGTCGGCGATGAAGTCGATGACGCGCTGGTCGAAGTCGTCGCCGCCCAGGTGCGTGTCGCCGTTGGTGCTCTTCACCTCGAAGACGCCGTCGCCCAGTTCCAGCACGGAGATGTCGAAGGTGCCGCCGCCCAGGTCGTACACGGCGATGACCTCGTCCTTCTTCTTGTCGAGGCCGTAGGCCAGCGCGGCCGCGGTGGGCTCGTTGATGATGCGCAGCACCTCGAGGCCGGCGATGCGGCCGGCGTCCTTGGTGGCCTGGCGCTGCGAGTCGTTGAAGTACGCGGGCACCGTGACGACGGCCTTGGTGACCTTCTCGCCCAGGTAGTCCTCGGCGGTCTGCTTCATCTTCTGCAGGATGCGGGCGGAGATTTCGGGCGGGCTGTACACCTTGCCCTGGATCTCGGCGGCGGCGTCCTGGTTGTCGCGGGCGACCACCTTGTAGGGGACCTTCTTGATCTCCTCGGTCACCTCGCCGTGCTTGCGGCCCATGAACCGCTTGATGCTGAAGACGGTGTTCTGGGGGTTGGTGATGGCCTGGCGCTTGGCCACGGCTCCCACGAGGAGTTCGCCCTGCTTGGTGAAGGCGACCACGCTGGGCGTGGTGCGTCCGCCCTCGCTGTTGGGGATGACGACGGGCTCGCCGCCCTCCATCACCGAGACGCAACTGTTGGTGGTTCCCAGGTCAATTCCGATAACCTTGCTCATCGCGTTCCTGCCTTTCGAGTGCCCGGACGGTCGGGCGAACGGGCGAAACTCCGTCGGATCCGGGTCCGGCAATACCTTTTGCCGGGGAACGGTGCAAGAGTCGGGCCGAGGGGAGACGCGCGAAACAGGCACCGCAAGCCGAAACGGATCAACAATCTACAAGATCCGTTTGGGCGGAGTCCCGCCTTGCACGGGGCGAGATGTGTCTTTGCGACACACACCGCCCAAGGCTCGCGGCGGGATGGGTCAGGTTTCCGGGGAACCCGCCGGGGGTGCCGGGGGGCGGTACGGGAAGCGAATCAGGGCAGGAACCTGATCTGCCGGATCACGAGCCGCGAGCGGGTTTTTCCGTCGGTCGCGCCCGCGTAGGAGGCCGTGATCTCATAAGTGTCCGCCGGGATCTCGAAATCCTTTTCCAGGACCTTGTCCCGGCCCCGGATCGGTTCCATCGCGAGGATAGTCAGGTTGACCGGGTTCTTTCCGCGGCCGATCAGCGCGACGTTTGCCAGGGGATACTCCCCTTCGTATTCCCACCCCTCGAGTTCCAGCACCACCTTGGACGCGGCGGCGGGCAGGGTGACGGTCGCCTTGGCGGCTCCGAAGTGGGCCATGTGGAAATAGTCCCCGATGACGCACTTGTCCCGCGGATAATCCGGCCCTGCGAAATCGGAGCCCTTCACGGCCACCACGGTGCCCGTGGTGGCTTTGGCGGCGGCGCGTTTCGCGCCGGGTTCGACCGCGGCCGGCCGGACCTCCGCGACCGATCCGTCCGCCGGGGCCGGGGTGGCGGCGGGGGGGAATCCCCCTGCCGGCGCGGCGGGCAACGCCGCCGCCTGAAAGGATTCGGGCTCCTTGTTGCCCGAACAAGCGGCAAGCGCCAGCGCCGCAGCCAGGAACAGCGGGAAGCGTGTCATTTCGATGAACCCCCGTTCGCTGTCGGACTTACGGGAGGAACTGGATCTGTTTGAGCACGATGCGCGACCGGGTCTTGTCGTCGGTCGAACCCACATGGCCGACTTCGATGGAGTACTTGCCGGGGGCCAATGTGACCTCTTCCTCGACCTTGACCCCCTTGCCCTTCACCGGTTTCTTGTTCAGCAGCGTCACGCCGTACTTGGGGTTGGTGATGCCGCGGATGGAGATGACGCCCACCGGATACTCGCCCTTCAATTCCCATCCCTCGATGTCCGCGACCACCTTGCGGGCCGTGAACCCGAATTCCGCCTCGGCCTTGGCAACGCCAAAATGCGGCATGTGCAACTGGTCGCCAATGATGTTGAAACCGTCGCCGGAGAACTTGGAGCCCAGGACGATGACGGGCTTTTCGGCGGGTTTCCTGGCCGGTTCGGCCGCTTTGGGGGCAGCCGTTGCGGCCGCGGCGGGCGTGGCCGGGGCGGGCGATCCCGGGGCGTCAACCACCGTCTTTGGGGCTTCATCGGCCCTGTTCTCGGCTGGTTTGTCGCCCGAGCATCCTGCCAGGGATATCGCTGCAAGCACGGCCATCCAGGTGCGGGTCATCGGCAAAACTCCCTACGGAGATAATGTTGGCTTCGTGGTTCTTTCAAGACGGGGCATGCGCGCGGCGCAAGAAAAACCGCCGCCCGCTCATTATTACCGGTTGAATCCCGAATCATTGTCCGTTCACGCTTCGCCGTCGTTCCATTCCACCGGAGGACCCGCGCGAATTGGTTTTCAACACCGCCGAATTCTTTGTCTTTTTCGCAATCGTCCTCGTCTTGTATTACGCCTTCAACCGCCGGTGGCAGAATGTGCTCATGGTGGTGGCCAGCTACATTTTCTACGGCTGGTGGGACTGGCGCTTCTGCGGCCTCCTCTTCATCTCCACGGTGCTGGATTTTGCCTGCGGCCTCATGCTCAACGGTCCCCGCCGCAAGATGTGGCTGTGGATCAGCGTGGGCGGCCAGCTCGCCATGCTGGGCTTCTTCAAGTACTTCAATTTCTTCGAGGAAAGCCTGGTGCAGATGCTGGGGCTTTTCGGCATCACGCCCCACTGGACCACGCTCAAGATCATCCTGCCGGTCGGCATCTCGTTCTACACGTTCCAGACGCTCAGTTACACGATCGACATCTACCGGGGGAAACTGAAGCCGACGCGCGACTTCCTGGAGTTCGCGGTGTTTGTGTCGTTCTTCCCCCACCTGGTGGCGGGCCCCATCCTGCGGGCGTCGTTCCTCCTGCCGCAGATCCAGGCCGACCGCAAGGTCACCCGCCGCGAGTGGAGCGAGGGCATCTACTTCATCCTGGCGGGCCTGGTGAAAAAGGTGGCCGTGGCCGACGTGATCGCGGCGGCCATCGAGCCGGCCGTCAAGGCCCCCCTCAACTTCTCATCGTGGCAGCTTCTGCTGGCCATCTACCTGTTCTCGGTGCGCATCTACTGCGACTTTGCGGGCTACACGGACATCGCCCGGGGCGTGTCGCTTTTCCTGGGCTTCCGCCTAGTCGAGAACTTTCGCGCCCCCTACTTCTCGTTCGGCATCCAGGACTTCTGGCGCCGGTGGCACATGTCGCTGTCGCAGTGGCTGCGCGACTACCTGTACGTGTCGCTGGGCGGCAACCGGGGCGGCGAACTGAAGACGTACCGCAACCTGATGCTGACCATGGTGCTGGGGGGCCTGTGGCATGGTGCCAGCTGGTCGTTCGTGTTCTGGGGCACGCTTCACGGCGCCTACCTGGCCATCGGACGCATGTTCGGCGGCGCGGTGGACCGCGCGGTGGAGGCCACGGGCCGGCTCAAGTGGCTGGTCACGGGCATCGGCATCTTCCTCACGTTCCACATGGTCACGTTCACGTGGATCTTCTTCGTCATCACCGATTTCCGCGTGGCGTTCCAGTACATCGGGCGTCTGCTGGCTTTCACCTACACGCCCGACCCCGACCGCCTGCGCCTGCTGATCTGGGGCACGGCGATCCTGCTCTTCATCGACCTGCCCGAGACGCTGATGAAGCGCCACGACTGGCTGGTGGACCGGCCGCGGGTGCTGCGCGGCGCCATCTACGCCGTCTATATCGCCCTCCTCGTCGTCACCTGGACCCGGAACTATGAACCCTTCATCTACTTCCAGTTCTAAAACCCTGCACCTGTCAGGCTGGCGCCGGTCGCTGGTCACCCTGGCAACGGCCGTGGTGTGTTTCGCCTTGCTGGACACGGCGGTGCGGTGGGCGGATCCGCTGCGGCTTTACGGCGGCTGGGAGAACCCCTTCGTGCAATACAAAACCGATTTCGCCCGAAAAATGGCGCGCGAGCGCGGCCGCATCGACGTGATGGTGATGTCGAGTTCCGTCGGCCTGGCCGTGGACGTGGGCAAATGGCAGGAAGCCTGTGGCGACCAGGTGGTCTGTTACAGTGCATCCATGGGGGGGCAGCGACCCGCCTTCGCACGCCTGATGTTCGAGAACGTCTACTATCCGCAGACGAAGCCGACGCACCTGATCTACTTGCTGACTCCCCGCGACGTGAACACGTTTGGTGCACCGGGCAAGGGGTTTCGCTACAATGCCCCGCTTTGGGAATCCCACAACGTGCGCCGGCTCACGGCCACCTCGGCGGGCGAGCGCGCCACGCTGGCTCTCGAATCGGCCAGTTATCTTTATCAGGCGCGGCGCCATGTGCGCCGGTGGGTCCAGCAGGGGCCGATCCCGCAGGACGAGATCGTCATCACGCGTCCCAACGGCATCAACGAGCCGACCGTTCGCCGCACCGGGGATCGCGACCTGACGCCGGCCGAGAAGCGTGAGGGTACACCGGTTTCCTCGTTCACCATGCCCGATGACGGCGAGTCCCTGCACCTGAGGGAACTTGCGGCATTCTGCAAATCGCGGGGCGTGGAGTTCGTGATTGTGAACCAGCCGTTCGCCCCGTCCGGTCATTCGGGGTTCGATAATCCCAAGAAGGATTACGCCACCTACTTGGCCGGGCTGGACAAATTGCGCGCGGCGGGGGTCCGGGTTGTGGATGCCGCCGCAGCGCTGGATCTGCGAAACTCGGATTTCGGCGACACGGACCACCCGAATCGGTGGGGTGGCTATCGGATTGCGGACTACATTTTCCGCGAGATCGTCCGGCCGTGGTTCCCCGACAAGGCCCTGGTCACCGAACTTCCCGGCGAAGCAGAGGTGCCTCTTTACCGCCTGCTGTCGGCGGACAACGGGGGGTTCTTCCTGCAGGAGCGCAACCGGATCGGTCCGGGTGGTCCGTATGCTGCCCCCCTGCAGGTAGCCACGGACCGGCCGGGGGGGCGGCTGGCCATTCCCTGCGACATTCCGCCCGGGCGATACCTGATGGAACTTTACGGGGCCGATGAACGCACGACCCGCACCGGCAAGGCGGTCAAGGGTCACACCCTGGCCCTTGAGATTGCGGCCGTGAGCGGGGGAGACACGTCGGCCACAAGAACCGTCGAGTTTGAAATGTCGCGCACCAACGTGCAGGGGGCGGTGCTCAACGCGTTGCCGCTCGATCTCGAAACCACTTCCCGATTGGCGTTGGCCCTGAAAGCGCTGGCCGGCCCGGAGTGCGCCTTGGACACGCTGTTTCTGCGCCGCGTGATCCGTTCGCGCGCCGAGCGAGACACGGATGCCCGCCGTTTCGTTCGCGGTTACGAGTCGCCCAACCCCGCCATCGTCCGGAATGGCGGTTTCGAATACGCCGACCTGCGCCGGCCAGGTTACCCGGCGGAATGGGAACCCTACACGCGGGATCGCGAACCCTGGGGAACGGTCCGCCTTGTGGACGGCGGCCGAAGCGGTGGCAAAGCCGTGGAACTGACGCACAGGGAAGGCAAGGGATGGGGATGCATGATCATGCAGATTCTCCCTCAGGGACAAACAGAACTTCTTCGGAACCGAAAAGTCACATCAGACGTCTGGGTTCAGACCAAAACAAACAGTTCTGTTTTCGCCAGCATTTCCGTCGGATCTGAGCAGTCCGATTCCGTGCGACATGTCCCAGCGGAAACCCGTGATATGTGGCAGCGGTACAAAGCAACCATCAGTGTTCCTACCACGGCGACGACTGTTATTATCACGATTGGCAGTCTGGATAGGGCGACCATCTTTGATGATATTTCCGTTAGAGCGGATAATTAGCAGGGCAGCAGATTCTCGTAGTTATACACTTACCGCGTTTCGGCAGCACTTGAATTCCAGGTTGGTAAACGTGTTCACGCCCCAAAACGGAACCCCACAGGAATCCTCAAAACACTCCCACGGCAGATACGGAGCGAATCATTGTAGGAACGGTGGCTTGTTATTAGCCGTTGTGATTCTGGCTTTTTTGGTCCGATTAGCCTGTTTTCAAGGTTTTCACAATAGTGACGACGCCACGTATGCGGCTTTGGCCCACGGATGGAATAACGGAACTTTTGTCATCGGGAAGCCCGTCCCCGTGGCCAACGCTTTTCCCCTCCGACTGGGCTTAATCCTCCCCGTTGCCTTAGGGCTTCGGTTGCTTGGGCCAGGATTGGTCTCCCTAACCATCGTTCCATTCATCTTGTCGCTTGCCCAAATTGCCGTAGTATTTGCAGTCTGCTTGGCGTGGTTTTCACGCAGGACAGCGGTATTTGCCGCCCTGTTCTTGGCTCTAGTTCCCTTGGATGTTCGTCTGGCGTCTAGTTTATACCCGGACATGCCAGCTTCCTTCTTCTGCACGATCGGAACCATATTGTTGATTACTGGAGGTTTGGCGTTCAGAGGTCGGGTATCCATTGTTTTGGGAATCTGTTCTGGCGCAACCTTTGGTTTGTCGTGGATGATAAAGGAGTCATTGATTTACCACATGCCCGTTATGTTGGTCCTTTCCGCCGCGCTTTTCGCAATCAAACGGACTTCATGGCGCACACTTGTGGCTTCCGGGGTAACCTTGGCGGTATGTGTCATCGGTGAAGCCATCTTCTACGCCACGGTTTCGGGACGCCCGTTTTTTCGGTTTGAAGAGTCCGCGGAGAATTTTCGGAAGGCGTCCCTTTGGTTTTTCTCCGAGGGAGGAATTTATGGCTGGAAGCCGGGGCATTATTGGAGCGCACTTGCCACGCGACTCTTTATCTCCGGACCGAAAGATTTGCTATTCAACGACGGGTACGCGCTCTGGCCGCTGATGGCACTGGTTTGTGTGCTTTTGCCTCCATACAAAAAGCGCAGCATCCATCTCATTCTCGTCCAGATTTGGTTTGTTGTGTCGTTACTTGTTTTCAACTTTGGAACAACCAGCTTAAAGTTTTATCAACCACTTGTCCTGATGGACAGGTACTACTATCCAATTCTGTTGCCAGCGATCTTGGTTGTGATGGGTATGTTCCATCAGTGGACAAACTGCAACCACCTGCGCATTGAATGCCGCATTTCCTATTTAGTGATACTGTTATTTTTTGCGATTACATTAACCAAAATGTACCAAGAGAATTCCCGAATGGCAAAATGGGGGCAGCAGACAAAAACAGAAAAGCAATTGTCGCGAATCGTCCGACCTGATGATACGCTTTTCTGTGACCCTCGAACGCAATTGGCGCTTAATTTTTATTGGGGTTATCCATCGCGAACAAACACCTTTGATACAGCCCTGTTTAAAGAAAGCGAGATTCCCCCCGGTTCTTTTGTGTTTGTTAATAACAAGTTGCTCGATCAAGAACAGCAAGTTTACGGAACTCAAAAACCAAGCTATTCCGCTGATACGCCCCCAAATTGGGAATTACAGAATTCTGGGAATGGCTGGAAATTGTTCCGTATACAGGGGGAGTCCCAGGTGCTGAGAAGCCGTGAAAAACCCGTAGCTATTGTTCAGGGAATGGCATTCTTGCCGACCACTAAGGGCTATGTTCCAAAGGAGAGCACCTCGGGGACGCAGGTGCTACAAGACTATGTTATGCTCTTTGCCGACGTAAAACTGACCACGTTTTCATTGGGGGTGGAAATGAATTTCTCCTCAGACCCAAATTCACCCTCAAATCCCTGTCCGGACGTGCTGCTGTACAGGTTAACCGGAAACTACAAAGAGTGGAGACTTCTCAACCCGACGCCGGTGGTCGGGCACAAGGTATTCAGGGCTGGAGTTCGCCTCCCAGCCGGTGATTACCGAATTCGGCTACAGTATTTTCGTAGCAAACCGGCCGACAAGAAGCCCCGACTTGACGTTATTCGGTTTTCTTTTCTATAATTCAAATCAATACGCCACCTTGCTGCTTCCCCGGAAAATAGCAAACCAGATGTTCCACGTTAATGTGAAGACAACGAGAATCCCAATGGAAGCCGCAAGAAGCCGGTAACAACTAGTTCCCAATCGTTTTCGTGCGAAATTCAACCCAAAGGCGCAGTACAGCGTATATGGCGGAAAGAGAAACAGCACGTACTTGGTTTTAAGTGACATTGTTAGTTGTGACGCAAACCAGAGCGTGTAGAACGCTGCCGACAAAACGACGAATACATGAACCGGAACAAGAATTCGGCGTGGCAACGTCACTAGGAACCCCGTCAGCGCAAGCACGGTCGGGAGAATTCCAAGCCACAGCACCGTCATTGTCAACCATGGGGGGATTCTTTTGTCGGGGTACGGCTGATGGCCACCACCCCACCTTCCATTCTGAGAAAAAAAGCCCATGTCCCACCATGCTTGAGCGTGAAGTGTCGTGAATACACTCCGATAAAACGGTAGGTTGCTGATCACAGTCTTGGGATAACCTCCCTCAGCCAAACTCCTGAGTTCCCCCATTTTAAGAGTGTGGAAATCATAATGTTTCTAGAATAGACTGCTCAGATTTAAGGACAATCCTTGCGATGCCGTCCCGTTGGCAAACATGGGTTGTTTAAAAGTCTTGTAGTTTTCAACGTATTTCCAGCCACCAAGGCCGAATGCTAGTACTAAAACAATGATACCGTCTCTTATAATTCGAGCGGCTGAACAGCGCCACGGTGTACTTAACGAGAATTTGCTTCCTTGGTCGCGCCGAAAGGTTCGAGGATCACCAAAATAGGCGCGAACTGGTTGTAGCAGCGTGAAAACCAAAAGAATCCCCATTGCCATGCCGGTCGTGGCTAAACCAATGAGACCGTTGTATTTTGTGGCTGCCGCACCGCCGCAAAAAACCCCGATAAGCGAGGAGAGAGTAATGTTCCCGGGGGAATTTGCGGAAAAATACTTCACAAGGGCAACCAATACGAAAACGAGTAACAGGCTCACCAGAATGTCACCTTCAATGCCATATGAGCTTATAAAGAGGCATGGAACTGAGACGATAACACCGAGAGCGCACAAATATGAGATTCCGCGAATCTGAAAGATGTGAAGAAGTTTTGTGGTAAGCCAAACTATCAGCATTCCGCAGATCAGCGGCAGGACAGACAACCCACGCAGCGCTGCGAATTTGAAGGGAAACAGGCTTCCAAATGCGTAGAACGGTACACCGAGGACATAGAAAAACGGCGGGTGATAGCACTGCCAACAATCGGCGGCTACCGGAAGACGTCCGGTAACCCAGTATTTTATAACACCTTCGTGATAAAAATCAAACACGTATCCATAAGGGGTCGGAGATCCAAGCGGAAGTAGAATCCTTGAAAATAGGCCAATTGCAACGACAAGAATGCTTGTGAGGCGACAAACGCTACGGTTGCGTTGTTTCATCAGAAATCACCAGAATTATGTTTATCGCGCTGCTGGCAGACGTACATGAACACATCTGCCGCCACTAAAGGGCGGTTGATTGGCAGTCGGAATAGCATATGCGACAATTACGCAGAAGCAACAAAGCACAAAACAAAATGGTATCAAGCGATCGGCCGGTAGGGTGTCATTTCCTCCCTGGCCGGTTTTCATGGTGTAGGTTGGTATGATTCGATCTGAAAACCGGGTTGTCAAGAAATGGGAGAACCCGTGTTGCATCCGCGGACCGGGGTGATGGGGTGGCAGTCCAGTTTCACCGGACGACTGCTGAGGTGATAAGGCCTCACGTTCGAAGAACGTGTAGAGGCGAACGCGGGGTCAGTAGCCGAAACCAGGATCGAGGAGAGCAACGGGCTGTGACGAGCGACGTACTGGCAACGCGGAAAACGCCGAACGCCGACCGTGGGCGAACCGGACGTGTGGTCTGCGTGATGTTCAAAACGGCTTGCACTTCGGTTGGGCGAATTACGCGACAATCCACATAGGACGCTTGGATCACCAAGAACGGGGTCTTTGAGTGCAGAAGCGCGACCGCGCGGGTTTCGGTTCCGCAAGGGCCAATTAGGGGCCGCTAGGGAATTCCCAAACGGGACATTCCGGTGTATCCCTTTGTACACAATGCGCGCGCCGGCTGGCAGGGGCGCGGCGGAACTTACGGACAGGGAGCGGCGATGGAACAGGTGATTCCGGTGGCGGGCGAGTGGGGCGCGGAGACGGGCGGGCCCTGGGGGGCGGCGGCGGGGGCTTACGACCGCGGGGCCTTGGGCGCGGACTGGCCGGTGCGCAGCGGGGGCGGCCTGGCGACGCTCTTCCAGGAGATGGAGGACAAGGACGCGCACCTCTTCGCGGCGCTGCAGACGCGCAAGAACGCGCTGGCCGGGTGCGGGTGGAAGGTGGCCCCGGCGTCGGACACGGAGCGCGGCCGCACGGTGGCGCGCGAGGTGGAGGCGCTGCTGGCGGCGGTGCCGGATTTGCCGGCCGCGGTGTTCGCCCTGCTCGACGCGCTGGCCAAGGGCTACGCGGTGGCCGAGGTGATGTGGCGGCGCGACGGGCGCACGGGGCGCGTGGGGGTGGAGTCGGTGCGCCCGCGCTGGCCGGGGCGTTTCGCCCTGGACGCACAGGGCGCGTGGTGGCTGACGGATTCCCCGCCCGGCACGGGATCGCGGGAGGTCGCGGGCCGGCGGCGGGGCCCGGACGTGCCGGCGGGCACAGCGCTCCTGCCGCGTCCGGGCGAGGCGATGGTTTGGGCCCCGCGCCCGCTCCGTCTGCCCGCGCGCAAGTTCCTGTCGTTCACTTTCCAGCCGGGTGCGGCGTCGCCCTACGGCACGCCGCTGTGCGCCAAGGCGTTCTGGTACTGGTGGTTCAAGCGGGGCAACCTGGCGGCGTGGAGCCTGTTCAACGACAAGTTCGGCTCGCCGACGGCGGTGGTGCGCTACAAGGCGGGCACGCCCGCCGAGGACCTGGAGCGCCTGACGGCGATGGTGGAGGGCCTGCGGACGGACGCGGGCGTCGTGCTGCCCGAGGGTGTGGCGCTGGAGTTCCTGGAGGCGCGGCGCGCGGGGGCGGGCTCGACCTACCGGGAACTGGCCGACTGGTGCAATGACGAGATCTCGAAGGTGGTGCTGGGGCAGACGCTGACGAGCGGCGAGGGCCGGCGCAGCGGCAGCCTGGCGCTGGGCCAGGTGCACGACCGCGTGCGCCACGAGTACCTGGCGGCCGACGCGCGGGCCCTGGCCGCGGCCCTGAACGCGCAGCTGGTGCGGTGGCTGGTGGATTTCAACTTCGGCGTTTCGGAACCGGCGCCGCGCCTGGCGTTTGAGGCCGACGACCCGGCGGCGTTCCGCGACGAGCTGGCGCTGGACCAGGAACTGGTGCGGATGGGCGTGGCCCTGCCCGCGCGCTATTTCCACGAGAAGTACCGGCGCCCCGCCCCCGCCCCCGGCGAGCGCGCGCTCCATTTCGACGATGCGAACCTGTACCAGTATCACCTGCAGTACGGCGTGCTGACGGTGAACGAGGTGCGGGCGGAGCTGGGCCTGGCGCCGGTGGCGTGGGGCGACGTGCCCACGCGCGCGCCGCAAGGCGGCGCGGCGGTCCCGGCCCGCGAGGGCGACGCGGGCGCGGTGGCGGAGGGGCGGGAGGAGGCGGACGAGGCGCGGAGGGACGGGAGGAGGAAGTGAGGGGTGCGGCTTTGGCGGCACGGGGTTGTGGCACGGGCGTCTCGCCCGTGTCGCCGGACCCGTCGCGAACCAAACGTGCCGGTTCACAGAACAGAACCCCGAAAGACACTCGGAAAAACGGACTACCGCGCTCCTGGTCCGGTTTCACGGGCGGGACGCCCGTGCCACGGCGGAGGCCCGGCACTCCAAGTTCGCGGATCGCCAGCGCAAGACGGTTTATTAGCAGAACAAATGTTCACAACCAAAAAGGAGGAACCATGAGCGACGAGGAAGTGGTGGAGATGGAGGTTTTCCGGGCGGGGGATTACGGGCCGCGCGGGAAGTATGGCGAGGGGGAGATCGAGGCGCTGGCGCGCGATTACTCGCCCGAGGTGCACGAGGCGCCGCTGACGCTGGACCACGCGCAGAACGGCCCGGCCGTGGGATGGGTGCGCGCGCTGCGGCGCGCGGGTGACCGGCTGGTGGCGGCGGTGACGGGCATCCCGGCGGCGGTCCGCGGCGTGCTGCGCGACGGCCTGTACAAGAAGCGCAGCGTGGAGCTGGTGCGCGCCCACCCGGCCACGGGGCGGCCGTACCTGCGGGCGGTGAGCCTGCTGGGGGCGGCGTCGCCCGCGGTGGAGGGGCTTCGCGAGGTGGCGTTTGGCGGGGAGGAGGGCGCGGTGGAGCAGATCGCGTTTGCCGACCCGGACGCTCCGCGCGCGGAGCCGGCGGCCGCGGCCGGTTCGGCCGTCGCCCAGGTGCGCGTGCTGGCGGAGAAGGTGGCGCGCCTGCGAAGCCGTGCCGCGGAGCGCGAGGCCGACATCCTGTTCGCCGACCTTCGCCGCGACGGCGTGTGCATGGCCGGGGAGGACGAGGCCATGGTGCGCCGCCTGGTGTTCGCGGCGTGCGCGGGCGAACCTCCCGAGGCGGCCGACGCCGGGGATGTGACCGAATGGCTGCGGCGTTTCCTGGGGGCGCGCGCCCTGCGTCTGCCCGCGGGCGAGGTGGCCCCGGAACCGGCCGCCGCGACGCCCGATCCGCGCTTCGCCGCGTCGGCGGCCGATCCGCGCTCCGTGGCGCTGCACCGCGCCGCGACGGCGCTGGTGGAGGCGGACCCCGCCCTGACCTACGCGGCGGCCCTGGCGCGCGCCGCACGCACCGCATCGTGACGAAACAGTTCAGCACGAACCCAATCCAGAAAGGAGCAGCACAATCATGCCCATCTACCTGATGGACAAGGCATACCGCGTGGCGACCCCCGGGGGCGTCAGCGCGAACCGTGTGGTGGTGCAGGGGGCCCGGGTCGGCGAGTGCGCCGTTCCGGGCGCCGCCAACGCCGGGGCGATCCTCGGCGTCACCATGCACTCGCAGTCGCAGCCGGGGCGCGCCGTGGCGGTGCGCAAGGCGGGGATCGCCGAGGTGGTCGCCTCCGCGCCCATCGCGGTCGGCTCGCCGGTCAATGTCGCGGGCGCGAGCGGCAAGGTGAAGGCCGTCAACGAGACCGCGGGCACCCGGGTCAACTGCATCGGGTTCGCCGAGACGGCGGCGGCCGCGGACGGCGACATCGTGGAGGTCTTCCTGGCCATCCACGAGCGCACGGCCTGACGGCGCCGGCCGCACGACCCGCCGTGGCCCGGCATCCGGCCGGACACGGACAAACCATCGCAAGGCCAGGCCCCGGCCCAGGGGGCCAAGGAGAATGGGATTCATGCCCGAGACCAACCAGGTTCACGTGGACGCGGCGCTGACGCAGGTGAGCGTGGCGTACCGCAATGCCGACTTCATCGCCGACGCCGTGGCGCCGGTGGTGCCCGTGCGCAAGCAGAGCGACAAGTACTTCGTGGTGGACCCGACGCGCGAGGCGCTGCGGCCCACGGACGACGCCCGCGCGCCCGGCGCCGAGGCCGCCGAGACCGGCTTCGCCGTCAGCACGGACAGCTACTTCTGCGACGACCACGCGCTGGCCGCCGCCATCCCCGACGAGGAGCGCGACAACGCCGACCCGGCCATCCAGCCGGACATCGACCGCACGGAGTTCCTGACGGACAAGATCCTGCTGAACCGCGAGGTGGCGCTGGAGGCGCTGCTGCGCACCAGCGCGGATGTGCCCGGCGAGGATCTCGACCCGGCTTCGCGGTGGGATGACCCGGACAACGACCCGGTGGCCGCGCTGCGCCCGGTGCGCGAGGCGGTGTTCGGCCGCGTGCAGCGCCGCCCCAACACGCTCATCCTGCCCTACGCGGTGTTCGACGCCGTGCGCAACCACCCCAGGGTGGTCGAGCGCGTGAAGTACACGGCGCTGGGCGTGGTGAGCGGGGACCTGCTGGCGCAACTGTTCGACGTGGACCGCGTGCTGGTGCCGCGGGCGTGCCGCAACGGCGCGCCGCGGGGCCAGGACCCCAATGTTGCGCCGGTGTGGGGCAACAACGCGTACCTGCTCCATGTGCCGCCGCGGCCGGGACTGCGCCAGGTGGCGGCGGCGTACACCTTCGCCTGGACGGCGGCCCCGGGCGGCACGGGCGGCTTTGCCGTGGAGCGCTGGCGCGAGGCCCGGCGCAAGGCCGACATGGTGCGCGTGCAGTTCTATTACGACCAGAAACTGGTGGCGCCGGGGGCGGCGTACCGGCTGGGCGGCGTGATTTCCTGAGGCCCCCAACCCGCGCGGGCGGCGGATCCCCGGATTCGCCGCCCGCCTTTTTTTCCATGAAAGGGAGGATGATGATGAGAGAGGCAAAGGCGGGGACGATCGTCCCCGTTCCCACGGGGCTCGGCGCGGCGGCGGGCGAGCTGGAGTCGGCGCTGGCCGCGTTTGCGCGCGCGCCATTCGGCGATTCGGGCGGCGCCACCCGCGCCATGGCCGGGGCGTTCCTGGATTTCACGAGGCACCTGCTGCCCGTGGCGCCGCCCGATGTGGTCGCGGGGGTGGTGCAGCTGTGCGTGCTGGAAACCGTGCGCGCGCGGATGGAGGACGAGGCGGCCGGGCACGCGGCTGGGGCGGGCGGAGCCGGCGCCCGGGTGGTCGACGCCGGGACCGCCCGCGGGGTCAGTCGCGGTGGCGCATGATGTTGCCGTCGGACACCGTTCCGTTGGTCGCGTCGTAGTCCTGGATGCCGAGCGTGGCGAACTCGGCATCCGGGACGTCGTGGTCCCGGTCGGGGCCGGCGCTGAACAGAACCCACAGGGGCCTGATTCCGCGCCACGATTGCTCGACGAAAACCTGCTCCTGCGTCTTGCCGCTGAAGAACCCGCTCCGGAACATGGGTTCGCTCCAGATCACCAAGTATTGCTGCCAGGCCGGGATGGGCGATCCGGCGACGGTGAAGGGATCGCGGAGCGTGCCGGACAGGTAGGCGACGGGCGATGTGACCCAGTGGAAGCGGTCGTGGAGATTCTCGGTGACGGCGACGCCGCTGGTCCAGGGGAACACGAAGGTTCCCGTCGGCCCGAAGGCGGGCGGCGGGGCGTTGTTGTCCACCGCGTAGGCCTCCATGGCGGTGGCCATGGTGCGCAGGTCCGCCTTGGCCCGCGACACCTTGCTGCGGGTTTGGGCCTCGAGGAAGTTGGGGACCGCGATGGCCACCAGGACGGCGATGATCGCGACTACGATCAGCAGTTCGATGAGGGTGAAACCGCGGGGCGCGACTGCGCCGCGCGCCCTTGGATGGGCGAATGTCATGCTTGTGCAATCCTCTTGGTTTGCTGCGCGAGGGGTTGGTCCCGGGATTCGGCCTTGATGGGCTGCCCGGGAACGCGACGGCTCGCGACGGATGGGCGCGCGGGCGCAAGCCGCGCGGAGTCAACTGGTCGCGAGGATTCGGGTGACGGGGATCAGGCGCAGGCTTCCGGCGGGGGAGTCGGCGGACGATTGGGGCCCCGGGATTTGCAGGGCGCGTCAACCGGTCGGTTCGCGCGGGCGGCCAGGACCGGGCGCGGCTCCAGAATTGTGCAAGACACCGGAACCGCAGGGGGAAGGGTCAGCAGGAATGACGGCGCGTCGCTTCCGGTTTGCGGGTTGCAGCCGGGGGCATTGAGTTCCACGCCCGCCAGGATCCGCACCCGCACCTTGGGCGCGTTGCAGGTGCACCGTTCGCCCATGGGGCAGACGGGACCGCAGCATTTGCAGGTGCAGACGACCCGGGTGAGCACCGGCGATACCGGTGCCCGTGGCGGCAGCTTGGTGGCGCAACAGGCGGGCACGCCGGGAGGTGGCCCGGGGCCGCAGATAGCGTCGCGCGTGAGGCGAAAAAGCTGGAGCGCCTCGGCCGACAGAACGGCGGCGAGGACAAGAAGACATAGCACGGCGGCGGCGCGACGCGGCACGGTAGCCCGATGGAGGCGCCGAAACCCGGAACTGGCAACAGCAAACCGGCGCGGGCCGAACGGCCCCGGCGCGGTGAATTGCGCGGGCCGGCGGTGGTGGAAAGGGCATTAAGGCGCGCGACCCGCGCGTCCGGGCCGGGTTTTGGATCGCGCCCTCAACATGTCAGATGAGGTGTTCCCAACATGAAGCGAATCGGATGCGTGGTTGCGGGTGCGTTGATGCTTGCGGGGTGCGGGGAGGGGGAACCGAAGAAGTTCACGCGGCTGGATGCTCCGCCCGCGGCCGGGGCGCCTGCCGGAACCCCGGCGGCGCAGGCTTCCCCCGCCGCGTCCGCACCGGGCGCGGGACCGGCCTCGGCCGGGCCGATGGCGGGCGGCATGGGTATCCCCGCGCCGCCGCAGGCCAAGGTGGAGGAACAGGGGCGCGATCTGTCGCTGGCCGGGGTGAAGTTCACGCTGGCCGAGGGCTGGGCCAAGGACAAGCCGGCCTCCATGATGCGGGCCGCCCAGTACCGCCTGCCCGGTCCGGGCGGCGATGCCGAGATGGTTTTCTTCTACTTCGGGTCGGGCCAGGGCGGCGACGCGAAGGCGAACATTGACCGCTGGGTCGGGCAGTTCACGCAGGACGCGGCCACCACCGCCGCGCAGGGAATGGAAGTGGCCCACCTGGAGCAGGACACGCTGAAACTGGCGCTGGTGCGCACGACGGGAACCTACAAGGTGGGGGCGATGGGCCCGATGATGCCCGCGCAGGATCCCAAGCCCGGCTACTCCCTTTTCGGCATCGTGGTGGAGGGGGGGCCGGAGGGTTCGGTGTTCGTGAAGACAACGGGTCCCAAGGCAACCGTGGACGCGCAGACGAAGGCGCTGGAGGCGTTTGCCCGGAGCATCCGCAAGGCGGCGAAATAGGGGCCCCACGGGAGGGGGTGAACGGGATGACCATCGGGGACAGGCAGGACGACGCCGTGTGGCGCGGCGAGGTGACGGGCGAACTGCGCCACATCACGCAGTCGGTGCGCGACCTGCAGCGGCAGATCCACGACGTGCAGGGCTACCTGGTGCAGGAACTGGAGGGCCACCGCGACTACCACGCGCGCAACGAGCACCGGTGGGGGCTGGTGCGCTGGTGCGAGATGCACCCGTTCCGGCTGGTCGGCCTGCTGGCCTTCGGCGCTGCGGTGGCTTGGCTGGGTCGCGATCCGGGCGCCGCCGCGGCGGTGGTGCGGGTGCTGGCGGACCTTTTGCGATAGCGGCCGCGCCCCCTCTTTTTGCTTTGCATCCGCGGCGTTTTCGTCGCCGCAATCCGGCCCATGCCCAGGATCGATTTCGAGAACCGGATTTTCGACCCGGCGGAGACGCTGGGGCGCGACGAGCTGCGGGAGCTGCAGGTGCGGCGACTGCGCGAAACCATGGAACGCGCGTCGAACGTGCCGTTCTACAAGTACGCGTTCGCGCGGACCAAGCTGGACCCCGCGTCCATCAAGTCTCCCGATGACATCGTGCGCCTGCCGTTCACCACGAAGGACGACATGCGCCACAACTACCCGCTGGGCCTTGCGGCGGTTCCGCGGGCCGAGATGGCGCGGGTCCACGGCTCGTCGGGCACGACGGGCAAGCCCACCTTCGTGGCGTACACGGCGCGGGACCTGGAGACATGGGCGGGGCTGTGCGCGCGCTTCCTGGTTTCGGGAGGCCTGCTGCCCGGACACTTCGTCCACATCGCCTTCGGTTACGGCCTGTTCACCGGCGGTTTCGGCCTGCACTACGGCGTGGAGAAGGTGGGGGCGGCCATCGTTCCGGCGGCGTCGGGCAACACGCCGCGCCAGATCATGCTGCTGCGCGACCTGGAGCCCGACGCGCTGGTCTGCACGCCCAGCTACGCGCTGAACATCGCCGAGGTGGCGCGGGCCGAGGGCGTGATGCCCGGCCAGTTGTCCCTAAAATTCGGCCACTTCGGCGGCGAGCCGTGGACCGACGACATGCGCGTCCAGATCGAGGAGGCGCTGGATATCCGCGCCTTCAACAACTACGGCCTGAGCGAGGTGATCGGGCCGGGCGTGAGCGGCGAGTGCAAGTACCAGAACGGCATGCACATCCAGGAGGACCACTTCCTGGTGGAGTGCCTGGACCGCGAGACGCTGGAACCGGTGGCCGACGGCGAGCTGGGCGAGCTGGTGTTCACGTCGCTGACCAAGGAGGCGATGCCCGTGATCCGCTACCGGACGCGCGACCTCGCCCGGCTGGACCGCTCGCCCTGCCCCTGCGGGCGCACCGGCGTGCGCATGAGCCGCGTGGTCGGCCGCACGGACGACATGCTCATCATCCGCGGCACCAACGTGTTCCCCTCGCAGATCGAGGAGGCGCTGCTGCGCGTGGAGGGCACCGCGCCCCAGTACGTGATCGAGGTGAACCGGCCCGGCGCGCTGGACGAGGTGACCGTGCGCGTGGAGATGCGCCCGGAGGCCTTCAGCGACCGCATGGCGCAGGTGCAGGCGCTGCGCGACCACATCGAGCAGGTGCTGCACTCGACGACCGGCGTGACGATGAACGTGGAACTGGTGGCCCCGCAGACGCTGGAGCGCAGCATGGGCAAGGCCAAACGGGTGATCGACAACCGGTAGCCGCTGGCACGCCCATGCCGCGGGCTGCTTCCGGCGCCGAATCAAATCACCGCTTCGCCGTAAGCCCAAGCACGAGGCCACGGGAGCCATGCTCCAGAACCTGCTCGATCCCCTCACGCGATACCGCCATGCACCCGGCAGCCCCAGGCTGGCCGTCCGCATCGACATCACCAACAAGTGCAACCTGCTGTGCAGGATGTGCCACTACCCGTCCACGCTGGGCGAGCCCAAGTTCGACATGGAGCCCTCGCTGGTGCGGCGGATCATGGAGCAGGTGCTGCCGCACAGCGAGTGGGCCACGCTGGCGTGCCAGTACGAGCCGTTCATGAGCCGTCACTTCGACGAGATCCTGGAGATGATGCGCGACTCGCCCTGCCCCATCGGCATCACGACCAACGGCACGCTGTTCACCGAGCGGCGCGCGCGCCTGCTGCTGGAGAACCCGGCCATGGGGGCCGTGTCCATCTCGATCGACGGGGGCACGAAGGAAACCTTCGAGCGGATCCGCGTCAACGGCAACTGGGACAAACTGATGCGCAACCTGGACATGTTCGGTGCGATCGTCCGCGAGCGCCGCGACGCGGGACTGCAAGTGCCCGACATCCAGTTCAACACCGTCCTGATGCGCAGCACCGCGATGGAGCTGCCGCAGCTGATGGAGATCGTCCTGCGGGCGGGGGCCACGCGCATCGCCGCGATCCGCTACGTGCCCATCGACCCGTCGCTCGACGAGAACATCACCGACTGGGAGGCGGTCATGCCAGCTCTCGTCGAGGCCAAGCGGATGGCCCACGACCACGGCGTGGAGATCCTGCTGCCGATCGAGGACCCGCGCCTGGACCCCGGCCGCGACACGCGCCGCGAGGCGACGGCCAACACCGCCGAGATCGGGCGCTTCTCCAGGTACTGCGAGGCGCCGTGGAGCGGCGTGCAGATCTACCCCAACGGCGACGTGCACCCGTGCCTCTATTACGGCCGGGCCTTCGGCAACCTGAAGACGCAGGACTTCCTGGAGATCTGGAACAGCGAAAAATACCTGGAACTGCGCCGGTCGCTGGCGCGCATCCGCCTGCACTCCCAGTGCGCCGCGTGCAACCCGCACGGCTACGACAACATCGAGCGCAAGGGGCGCATCAACACCAACGTGACGGGGTGAGAGGGACGCCCTGCCACGTGGCATGGGCGTCCCGCCCTTGAACCCGTTACCGTAGCCCCCCGACCGTATGCCCGCGGTCGCAGAATCTCATCCGGCAGGGTGACTCCCCACCAACGGCGAAACACTTCACGCAGGCAAACAGGGATCAACCGTGCCAGATACGGGACCATGGGCGGGACGCCCATGCCACGACCCTTGGCCCCGCCCATGCCGCAACAAGGCGCCACCGCGGCCGCCGCCGCGGTTTACTGGATCGCGGGGACGAAGGGCATGACAGCCAGGACGCGCTCGCGGGCGAGGATGCGGACAAAACCGCGCGCGGTGTCGAGCACCGCCTGAACCGGCGGCGGGAGCAGCGCCATGGCCGGGTCGAGGCTCACCTGCGCGGTGACGCTGCCCCCCAGGGCCTTGCGCAGCACGTCCATCAGGCCCTTCTCGCGCGGATAGGGAACAAGGGCCACCTTCTCGTCCTTCTTCATGCCGAGCAGGAGCTTGGTCTCCTCGATGGCGCGGGTCATGCCGCCCAGGTCGTCCACGAGCTTCACGGTCTTTGCGCGCTCGCCGCTCCACACCTTGCCCTCGGCCAGCTTGCGCAGTTCGTCGACGGGCAGGCGCCGTCCCGCGGCGGCCTTGGAGGTGAAGTCGTCATAGGTCTGGCGCATCATGCGCTCGATCACGGCGCGCTCGGCCTCGCTGAAGCCCGACGTCTCGGAGAAGAGCGAGGCGAACTTGCCGCGCGAGATGGTTTCCTTCTTGAGCCCCACCTTGTCGAACCCGCCCGCCATGTTGAGCTTGCCGCCCAGCACGCCGATGGATCCGGTCAGCGTGCCCGGCTGGGCGATCAGGCGGTTGGCGCCCATGGCGATGTAGTATCCGCCGGAGGCCGCCACGTCGCCCATCGATGCGACGACGGGCTTGGTCTTTTTCAGGTCCTCGACCTTCTTCCAGATGAGGTCGGACGCGAAGGCCGAACCGCCGGGGCTGTTCACGCGCAGGATCACGGCTTTCACCTTTTTGTCTTTCTCCACCTCGTCGAGGGTCTTGATGAAGTCCTCGGCGGCGATCTCGTCCTCACCGCCCAGCACGCTGTCGCTTGATCCGGACACGATCTGCCCGACGGCGTAAACGACGGCAACCTGGGGGAACTTGGAGGCCTTGTCCGAGGTCGCGGCCGAGCGGTTCATCCCCAGGATGAGGCTCAGGGGGCTGATGTCCTCCAGTTTGTCCGCGCCGTCCTTGGTGTAGTCGTCCCCGTCCACGAGCGCCGCGCCGGCGCGGCGCAGGGTCTCCTGCACGTCGCTGGAATAGGCGATCCGGTCGACAAAACGGGCCGCCACCGCGTCCCCGGCGCCCATCGGCCCGCGGTTGACCGCGGCCTCCACGTCCTCGCGCCTGATCTTGCGCGACGCGGCAATCGTGGAGAGCATCTGCGAGTACATGTCGTCCACGATCTCGGTCATGTTCTCGCGGGCGGGCGTGGTGTAGGTGTCCTCGGTCAGCGGTTCGCCGGCGCTCTTGTAGCGTCCGATGTGCACCACGCTGGCCGTGACGCCGACCTTTGCCAGCACGCTGCGCAGGAAGTAGGCGTCGGCCTTGACGCCATAAAGCATGAGGGAGCCGCTGGGCGGGATGACCACCTCGTCGGCGGCGCAGGCCAGCAGGTAGCCCGGCTGGGAGTCGGTCTCGAGCACCGCGATGACCTTCTTGCCCTTGTCGCGCAGCTCGGTCACGGCGAGGCGCAGCTCCTGCGCGGTGGCCAGGCCCAGCGACGCGTCGGAAACCCGGAGCACGACGGTCTTGATGTCGCGGTCCTCGCGCACCTTGCGCATCGCGTCGAGGTAGTCCTTCAGCGAGTCGGACTTTTTGGTGAAGAGCGAGACGGAGCCGCGTTCGCGGATCGTGCCCTTGACCGTTATCGTGATGGCCTTGTTGCGGTCGGCGTCGGCGGTCTTGGAGTCGGCCTTGCGGATCTCGTCATTGATCGCGTCGGCCGCCGCGTCCTTCTTCTTGGGCGCGTCGGCCGTGGCGGCGGGTTTGGCGCCGGCCGTCGCCGCCAGGAGGGCGGTGAGGGTGAGGGCGGTGAGGGTGGAAAGGATGCGGTTCATGGGGGCTCCGGCTGGGGAGGATTGGGGGGCGGTTGGCATTCGCGGCCGGGAGGGCTACGCGCCGGGTTCCGCCCGGCGGCCGAGATGGCACATCATCGCGACCTCGTTGCAGTTGGGAAACTTGTGGCACTTGATGCACTCGCCCCACACCTTGTGGGGCAGCATGTTGCGGTCGATCACCCGGAAGCCGTGCCGCTCGAAAAACTCGGGCTTGTAGGTGAGCGCGAACACGCGGCCGAGGCCGAGCTCGCGCGCCTCGTCGAGGCACCGGTTGACGATCTGTTTTCCCAGCCCGCGCCCCTGCGCGTTCGGCGACACGGCGACCGACTTGAGCTCCGCCAGGTCGTCCCAGGTCACGTGAACCGCGGCGCACGCCAGAATCTCGCCGTCCTCCTCCGCCACCGTGAAATCGCGCAGGTTCTCGTACAGCTCGTTCAGGCTCTTGTGGAGCATCTCGTTGCGGTCGGCGAAGAAGTTGACCAGCTTCTGCACCCTGGGCACGTCCGCAATGGTGGCCTTGCGCAGGCGGGTGGTGGCGGTGGTGGTGTTCAACGTGAGTAAGGTTACACGGGCGGTTTGCGGGCAATTCAGGGCGGGCTGCGGACAAGAACGGACGGGTACGGGCAGCCACGGGCAGCCACCGACGCTTGCCGATGCGGCGGGGATGGGCGATGTTATGTCGGTCGCCGGAAGAAATGCTTGCGCCGGGGGGACGCGGGCACCTTGAATCATTGCCTCAAGCCCGCCGCCGGATGGCGCGCGCGGCACCCTGACGGAGCAAGCATGAGCGACCCGAAGAACGAAATGGACCCCGGCGCGGGCGAATCCGCCGACGGCGCGGCGCGCCCCCTGGATTTTGTCCGCAAGATCGTGGCGGACGACAACGCCTCGGGCAAGTGGGGCGGCCGGGTGGTCACCCGCTTCCCCCCGGAACCCAACGGCTACCTGCACATCGGGCACGCCAAGAGCATCTGCCTGAACTTCGGCATCGCGGCCGAGTTCGGCGGGCGCTGCCACATGCGCTTCGACGACACGAACCCCACCAAGGAGGAGGTCGAGTACGTCGACAGCATCCTCGAGGATGTGCGGTGGCTCGGCTGGTCGTGGGGCGACCACCTGTACTACGCGTCCGACTACTTCGAGAAACTCTACGGGTACGCCGAGCAGCTGATCCGGAAGGGCAGGGCCTTCGTCTGCGACCTGACGGCCGACCAGGTGCGCGGGATGCGCGGCACCCTGACCGAACCGGGCGAGGAAAGCCCCTACCGCAACCGCGGCGTGGACGAGAACCTGGACCTGTTCCGCCGGATGCGCGCGGGCGAGTTCGAGGAGGGTTCGCGCACGCTGCGGGCCAAAATCGACATGGCCTCCCCCAACCTCAACCTGCGCGACCCCGTGCTCTACCGCATCCTCAAGGCCGCCCACCACCGCACGGGGGACGCGTGGTGCATCTACCCGATGTACGACTACGCCCACCCGGTCAGCGACTCCATCGAGGGCATCACGCACTCCGTCTGCACGCTCGAGTTCGAGGCGCACCGGCCGCTCTACGACTGGTGCCTGGAGGAACTGGGCATCCACCACAGCCAGCAGATCGAGTTCGCGCGCCTGAACCTGACCCACACGGTGATGAGCAAGCGCAAGCTGCTGCAGCTCGTGCGCGAGGGGCTGGTGAGCGGCTGGGACGACCCGCGCATGCCCACCATCTGCGGCTTCCGCCGCCGGGGCTACACCCCCGAATCCATCCGCGACTTCTGCTCGCGCATCGGCGTGGCCAAGAACGACAGCATGGTGGATTTCGGGATGCTCGAGCACTGCCTGCGCGAGGACCTGAACCGGCGCAGCCCGCGCGTCATGGCCGTGCTGCGGCCGCTGAAGGTGGTCATCACGAATTACCCCGAGGGCCAGGTGGACGAGCTGGACGCGGTGAACAACCCCGAGGACGCATCGGCCGGCACGCGCAAGCTGCCCTTCGGGCGCGAGCTTTACATCGAGCAGGACGATTTCCGCGAGGTGCCGCCGCCCAAGTACTTCCGCCTCGCGCCCGGACGCGAGGTGCGCCTGCGCTATGCGTACTTCATCCGGTGCAACGAGGTGGTGAAGGACGCCGCGGGCAACGTGACCGAACTGCTCTGCACCTACGACCCGGCCACGCGCGGCGGCGACGCCCCGGACGGCCGCAAGGTGAAGGCCACGATCCACTGGGTCAGCGCGGCCCACGCCGCGGACGCCGAGGTGCGCGTGTACGAGCACCTGTTCCGCCTGGAGAACCCCGACGACGCGCCCGAGGGCGGCACGTTCCTCGACAACCTGAACCCGCACTCGCTCGAGGTCCTGCGCGGGTGCAAGGTGGAACCCGGCCTGGCGGACGCCAAGCCCGGACTGCCCTTCCAGTTCGAGCGGCTGGGCTACTTCGCGCTGGACCCGGCGGATTCGAAACCGGGCGCGCCCGTGTTCAACCGCACGGCCACGCTGAAAGACTCCTGGGCCAAGATCGAGAAGTCGCAGGGGCCGGGGAAGAGGAAGTAATACCGGCAAGCGCGGAGCGCGGCACCCGCCGTGGCGGATGCCGCGACGAACACCGCGTTATTTCACCGCGCCCAACCGCACGTACTTGGAGAATCCCGGGTAGATGAAATCCGGACCCTTTTGCTTCGCGTCGGCCGGGGGGTGCTCGGTGAAGAACTTGGTGATGGGGGCGCGGGCTGCGTCGGCGCCCAGGAGCGCCGGGTCGAGGCGGAAGCGCACATTCACGGTGTCGCACGCCACGTCGGCGGTGCGGCGGTCACGGTCTGCCACCACCTCCCAGGTTCCGTTCATCACGAAGGCCTCCACCAGTGTGCGCCCGGCGATCCGGACCACCGTGGGCACGGTGCAGGGTTCGCCGGCGGTCTGCACGGGGGCGGAGCCCTCGGCATACACGACAAACTTGCCCGATCCCGGCTGGTTTCCGGTCACCTTCTCCAGCACCTGTCCGCGGTTGCGCGCGACGGTGGCCATCTTCACGGCAACGCGGCGCGACTCGGCCAGCGGCTTGCCGTCCAGGGCCACCGCGATCACGGCTCCCACGGGAGACGAGGTGCTGAACTCCAGCGCGCCCGCCCTGTAGGTTTCGCCGGGCTTGAACTCACCCGCCACCGAAGCCACGCGTTCGGTGGCGATGGTGAGGCGGCCGTGGTCCATGTCGCGGCGCACGGCATCGGTCGCCTGGCCGTTCTTCTGGTGGGCCAAGGCGATGAGGGCGGAGGCCTGCGCGGCGGCCTCGGTCTCGGTTGCCTCGCCGAGCACGATGTTGCTGCGGCGGGCGTCGCGGAAGCCGCCGCAGCGCTCGCCGCCGTCGCGCGGCAGCACCGGCTCAAAGCCGGCGGCCCGGACGTCGGCGACGCGGAACCCGCCCTCGCGGTAGGTCCACGGGAAGTCGTACCCCGAGGCGGCCAGCAGGAGTGTCTTCTTTTCGGCTTCGGGCAGTCTGGCGCGTTCGGCGTAGAGCGGATCGAAGAGGATCAGCCGGTCGCCCGTGTAGGCGCCCTTTCCGCTGCGGCCGGAGGTCACGGTCACGATCACGCTGTCGTCGTCGGGGCCGGACTTGGGCGCGTCGTCGGGGTTCCAGTTCTCGATGCGGTTCTGGACGGCCAGACCCTGCAGGGGGCGGTAATAGTCGGCCCACATGGCGAGGTCGCTGTTGTTGAAGGCGAGGCGCACGACGCCCGGATCCGGGGCAACGGCGCCGGTGAGGAACATCGTCGCGGCGTAGCCGTTCAGGCCCCAGCGGGCGGGGTCGGCCTGGGGGCCGAAGGCGGTGATGGTGTCCTGCATGCCCCACGTGTAATAGGCGAAGTGGATCAGCATGTCGAAATCCTGCCGGGCGCCATGGCTCGCCATCTCGGGGAAGCTGGAGGCCCGGAAATCATTGGGCCAGCAGGTGGTCCACTCGCGGCAGACCAGGGGCGCGCCCGCCCACTTGTAGCGGGCCATGTGCGACGCCATCTCGGTGTTGCGCAGGAAGTTCTTGTTCACATAGAAAGTCTTTCCGACCCATGTCGAGTTGGGCAGGAAATTGGGGTGGTCCACATAGGCGTTTTCGGCGGTGTTGCCCAGCGCCTTCGCGCAGCTGAATGTGTCGGCGAGAACCCCGCCGTGCACCACGGCGCTGAAGGGCATCCCGGCGCCCCTGGCGCGCAGGAAGTCGCGCATCGTCGCGAAATAGCGGTCCTGCACGCCGAGGGCGAAGCGCACGCCGTCGTTGTTGCGGGCGGGCGAGTTGACCGGGTCCGTCCACGCGATGGCCTTCAGCTTCTCCAGCGACGTGATGTCCATCCCGGGCAGCTCCACGGTGCCGTCCTCGACGCGCTCGCCGGCGCCGAGGGCGCACTGGCCCGCGGGGTTGGTCCACGCCTTGCGCAGGCCTTCGGTGGAGCCGTAGGTCTTCTTGAGCCATTCGTTCCACATCCTGCGGAAGTTGGTGCGGTAAGGCTCGGCGAACTCGCGCCACATGACATGACCGTAGAGCAGGCTGTCCTCGTTCTCGATCTCCAGAATGCACACGGCCGGGTTCACGCCGTTGGGGATGCCGGTGTAGGGGTTGACGCGCTTGAAGAGCCACTCGTCGGCGTACTGCTTCTGCAGGTCGATCAGGCGGGGGTCGAAGAACGCGTAGGGCTTGGCCGCGCGATCCAGCTTGTCGGCGTTCGGCACGCCGTCGCCCTCGCGGAAGGTCCGGTAACCGCGCACGACCAGGTAGACGTACATTCCCTTTTTCTGCGCGTTCGCGATCCACCAGTCCACGCGGTCGCGGTACTCCAGGTCAAACTCCGTGCTGCGGTTGTTGTTGGGGTAGGCGTCGTCGATGATATTGCGGCGCACCAGGTTGTAGCGCTCGCCGCCGCGGTTGTCCATCTCGTGGAGGCGCAGGAGATTGCATCCGCCGCGGGCCATCACGTCCACGATGGTGCTGATGCGGTCCTTCCCGATCTGGCCGACATGGTCGGCGGCCACCGTCATGCCCCAGAAACGGGCGCGCTTGCCGGTCTTCTCGAACTTGAAGTGCCCGGCGCCGTCGGGCACGACAAAGCCGTGCTTGCCCGCCGGCGCGTCGAGCAGGAACGAGAAATCGACCAGGGAGGAGTCGGGGAAGGTTTCGAAGTTCGGGTTGAGCCCGCGCACGGCGAGCGGGTCCCCGGCAAAGCGCGCCTGTTTGGCGCGCTCTCGGGTGACGGGTTGCTGCTCGGACGCGGCGGTAGCGGCGAGGGAAATCGTGGTGAGCAATGCCGCAAAGGTGAGGGCGCGCTGCAGGATCATGGCGGACGGTCCTTGATAGGTTTGAATCGCTGCACGGCGGTATGGCGGCACGGAAATTACAAGTCCATAGGAAACCGTGCCCCGGACGAACGCCCCCGCACGATCCCCGGGGCAAGAACACGATTGCACTTCCGGCCCGCCGTCGCCGATGACCAGTGCAGAACAGAAGGAGGCTTCACACGATGCGCCTGTGGATTTCAGCGGCAATGGCTGCGCTGGCATTTTCCGCGTCGCCCGGATTGGCGGCGGAGAACTATGACCTGATCGTGCGGGGCGGGCGCATCGTGGACGGGAGCGGCAAACCGGGCCGCACCGGCGACGTTGCCGTGCACGGCGCCAGGATCGCCGCCGTGGGGCGGCTGGACGAGAACGCCACGGCCCCCGTGGTCATCGAGGCCGCCGGGCGCGTGGTGGCGCCGGGCTTCATGGACATCCACACCCACTGCGAGGGGGACTTCGACAAGCACCCCGAGGCCGAGAATTTCGTGCGCATGGGCGTGACCACGGTCATCACCGGCAACTGCGGCAGCTCGTACGTCAACCTGGGTGACTCGCTCACGTCGGTGGGCGCGCGGGGCGTGGGGCTGAACGTGGGTTCCCTCGTGGGCCACGGCACGGTGCGCCGGCGCGTCATGGGCAACTCGTGGCGCGACCCCTCGACCACGGAGATGGAAAAGATGAAGGACCTGGTGCGCCAGGCCATGCGCGACGGCGCCTTCGGGCTTTCCACGGGACTGATCTACGTGCCCAACATCTACTCCAAGACACCCGAGATCGTGGAGCTCGCCCGCGTCGCGGGGGAATTCGGCGGGCTGTATGCCACCCACATGCGCAGCGAGGGAACGAGAATCGTCGAGGCCATCGACGAGGCCCTGACCGTGGGGTTGCAGGCGAAACTGCCCGTGGAAATCTCGCACTTCAAGATCGTGGCCCCGAAACTGCACGGCCGCAGCGACATGACCGTGGGCATGGTGGAGGCGGCGCGCAGGCGCGGCCAGGACGTGACCATCGACCAGTATGTCTACACGGCCTCGAGCACCGGGCTCGGCTCGATGCTGCCCGATTGGGCGGCCGAGGGCACCACGGAAGTGGTGCGGGCGCGGCTGAAGGACCCGGCAACGCGCAGGCGCATCGTGGACGAGCTGGTGCGCGAACGGCGCGACCAGCAGGGGCGCAAGGACATGAGTTACGCCGTGGTGGCCAGCTTCCGCCCGGACCCGTCCCTGAACGGCAAGAACCTGGTGGAGGTGGCGCGAATCCTGCGCGGCGGCGACTCCTGGGAAAACCAGATCGAGGGCGCCCTGGACCTGATCACCAGCGGCGGCGCGGGAATGGTTTACCACTCCATCGACGAGCGCGACGTGCGTCGCATCCTCGCCTACCCGTGGAACATGTTCGCCTCGGACAGCGGAGTGCGCGAGTTCGGTGTCGGCGTGCCCCACCCCCGCGGCTACGGCAACAATGCCCGCGTGCTGGGACGCTATGTGCGCGACCTGGGGGTTCTGAAACTGGAGGAGGCGGTCCGGAAAATGTCGTCCCTGCCCGCGCGGCGTTTCGGCCTGACGGACCGGGGAATGCTGAAGTCTGGCATGGCGGCCGATGTGCTGGTCTTCGATCCCGCCCGGGTCCGCGACGCCAGCACCTTTGAGAAGCCCCATGCGTACTCCGAGGGGTTCGACTGGGTGATCGTGAACGGCCAGCCGGTGATTGCCGACGGAAAGATGACCGGGAAACTTCCGGGCCAGGTGCTGCGGAGGCCGGCATCGGGAGTCGGCCACCTTGGGGAGCCTGCCCCACGGGGCCGCAAGATTTCGTCCGCGAGATAAAGGAATCGCCGGGAACCGCCCGGGGCGTGCGGCAATCGGGCGCGGAAACCCGGCTCCGCCTCCGCGGTGCCCTTGCGTACTGTTCGCGGACGACTGTTCGGCTAGAGCCGCCGCATGAATTCGCGCTCCCAGGCCATGGAGCGCTCGTAATCCGGATGTTGGCGTTCGCGGCGACGGAAGTCGGCCGAATGCAGGGTCCTGCGGCCGTCGGCGTCGTGCTCGGGCTCCAGGACCGCGTGGAGCATTTCGTGGAAGATCACGAAACGGATGAAAAACTCCGGCGTGTCCGCGGTGTCGAGAGCGGGGTGGATGCGGATGACCCGGGTCTTGTGGTCGTAACTGCCGAAGACGATGTGGCGCCGCCGCCCGCGTCCACTGGGCAGGCGGCCCTGGCTCCAGGTGATTCGCACGGTGAGGGCGTTTTCAAAATGGGTGGAGTTCACCTCGGCGGCCAGGCAGTGCAGGTCGTGGACGGCCCCGCGTGAGCGCAGGACCACGCGGCGCGGGTGGACGGGTTCGTCGCGCACGTCGGCGAGGCGGGCGTTCATGAACAGGCGCAGGGTCCGGGTGGACGCCGCGGTGGGACGCCGGAGGTACTGGGCCAGCGCGCGGATGACCGGCGGTTCGGCGGCCAGGAACATGCGGTGGACGGAAAGGACGGGCGGCTGACCCGGCGGGTTGCCGGGGCGAACGGTGATCAGGCTGCTGGTGTTGTCGTTGACGCGCAGGTCCACCGGGCCGGAACCGGCGCCCTGGAGGGCATCGCGCAGGGCCACCAGGTTTTCCGGCCGGACTCCGGCGGGCAGGCGATGGTTGCGGGGCGGGGACATCCGAAGGCAACAACGCGGGGCGTGCGGGTTCATTCAGGTACAGTTGCGGGGAACCCTTACCCCCAAAAAAGAAACCCCCCGCCGCGCAAGCGGCAGGGGGTTTGCATATCTCGAAGGGACTCGACTTACTTGTCGAGGGTTTCCTTCTTTGCAGCCTTCTTGGCAGCCTTCGCCGGAGCCGGGGCGCAGGGCTTGCACGCCGTCGGGCACGGATTGGACATGCAGGGAATGGCCGGAGCCGTGCGCGCCTTGAGGTTGCAGCAACCCGCGAACGCAAAGCTGGCAGCAATGGCCAGACCGATGTAGAGAGCCTTCATGAAAAATTCCTCCTAACCAAGGATTCTATTTACCGCTTGGAACATAGCCAAAAAGGGCGTTGTCCAAACAGTCTGCAAGCAAAAAACAACGTTTGGGAAAAAAAGTGGAGGACGAACTGCGCCCGCGCGCAGCCGCCCTCCCACCAACTACTTGTCGATGCTTTCCTCGACCTTGGCCACCTTGCAGGGCATGGGGGCGCAGGGCGCGGGCGCCACGGGGGCGCAGTACGACGGGGCCGGGGCACAGGGCCGCGGGCAGGGACGATAGCAGCAGGCCGAAAGGGCCAGCGCCGCAACAGCCGCCAGAGCGACGTGCATGAACTTCATGGTGATTCCTCCGTGTTCCTCAGTATGATCGGGGGCCAAGCCCTCGAACCTTTGGCGGCCATTGCCTGGACTCGAAGGGCTTCTGTCAAGTTCAAGTTTGATTTGTTGGCCACACAAAATCAATAGCGGTCGGGGTTTCGGACCAACACGACACACCACAATCCGGTTTTCGGCGTGAACCTGACTAGCCCTCCGCGCCCAGGCGCCTGAGCACCTTCTCCACAGCGTCGCGGGGGATGTCGTCGCGCATTTCCACCCGCCCGATCTCGCGGGGGAGCACGAACCGGATCCGCCCGGCGGCGACCTTCTTGTCGCTTTTCATCCGGTCCAGCAAATCCCCCACCGGCATTTGGGGCGGGACGCGTCCGGGCAGGCCCGCTCTTTCCACAAGCGCACGAATCTGTTCGGTTTCGTCCGCGCCGAACAGCCCCAGGTCGCGGGCCAGCTCGGCGGCGGCGATCATGCCGATGGCCACCGCCTGGCCGTGGAACTGGCGCTCGGCGTAGGCGCCCACGCTTTCGATGGCATGGGCAAACGTGTGGCCGTAGTTCAGGATGGCCCGAAGCCCGCCCTCCCGCTCGTCGGCGCCCACCACCTCCGCCTTCAGCTCGCAGGACCGCCGCACGACATGCTCGAGGGGGCCGGGCTCCAGGGCCAGTGCCGCGCCGATGTTTTCCTCCAGGTACGAGAAAAACGCCGCGTCCCGGATGACGCCGTACTTGATGATCTCGGCGAATCCGCCGTGGCGGTTGTGCGCGTCGAGGGTGGACAGGTGGGCGAGGTCCACGGCCACGAGACGCGGCTGGTGGAACGCCCCCACCAGGTTCTTGCCCTTCGGGTGATCCACGCCGGTCTTTCCGCCCACGGCGCTGTCCACCATGGCCACGACCGTCGTGGGGACCTGGACGAAATCCACGCCCCTGAGAAAGGTGGCGGCCACAAAGCCGGCCAGGTCGCCGATCACCCCGCCGCCGAAGGCGACCACGCAGGTCCGGCGGGAGTAATGCCCCCCGATCAGCCGGTCGTAGAGCGCCGACGCGCTTTCGAGTGTCTTGTACTTCTCGCCGTCGCCCACCGCGACCACCTCGTGCGAGACTCCCGCCCGGGTGAGGGCGGCCGCGAACGCGGCCCCGCGGGCCGCCCAGACGGTCTCGTTGGTCACAACCAGGGCGCGCTCGGGGCAGAACGGACGGATTGCCGCCGCCACGGCGTCGGGCTGGTCGTGGAAGAAACGGATGTCGTAACTGCGTTCGCCCAGTTCCACGCGGACGGGGGGACGGTCGGGGGTCGGATTGGTCATGGGCAACCATCTTGACCGTCGCGCGCCTTCTGGCAAGCGGGGTTTTGGCCCCCCATTCCGCGCTTTCCTGTGGCGGGTCCCTTCTGCGGGTGGTTGAACCGCTCCCATGTCAGCCGTTCGCCAGACCCGTATCCTCGGGATGATGTCGGGCACGAGCGTGGATTCGGTGGATGCCGCCCTGTGCGACATCGACGAATCGCCGGATGGCCGCCTGTCCGCGCACCTCGTCGCCTTTGCGGAACACCCGATCCCCCCGGCCCTGCGGGAGCGCATCTTCGAGTTGTTCCGCAACGGTCCGGGCTCGCTGGCACTTGCCTGCTCGCTGAATTTCGAGATCGCCACGGCCTTCGCCGATGCCGCCTTGAAATTGCTGGATTCGGAGCGGGTGGATCCCGCGTCGGTCACGGCAATCGCCAGCCACGGACAGACGGCGTGGCACATCCCCCCCCACGCGGCGGCGGCGGGTCATGTCCCCTCGACGCTCCAGATCGGCGACGGCTCGGTGATCGCCGTGCGGACGGGGCTCCGCGTGGTCTGCGATTTCCGCACGGCCGACATGGCCGCGGGGGGCAACGGGGCGCCGCTGGTGCCATTCGGTGACTTCCACCTTTTCTCGCGGGCCGGCAGGGCCGTTGTGGTCCACAACGTGGGGGGGATCGCCAACTGCACGGTGCTGCCGGGAACGGGACGGCTGGCGGACGTGATGGCTTTCGACACGGGACCCGGCAACATGATCCTCGATGCGCTGGCGCGGCATTTCTGGCCGGACGAGGCGTATGACCGCGATGGCAACCATGCCCGGCGGGGCGTCGTGATCGCTCCCCTCCTCGACCGGTGGATGGCGGAGCCCTACATCGCGCTGGCCCCGCCCAAATCCACGGGGCGCGAATTGTTCGGCGAGCAGTTTGCCGCCTGCGCGGTGAGGGAGAATCCGCACGCGCGCCCGGAGGACCTGCTCGCGACGGCGGCGGCCTTCACGGCGCGGAGCACGGCGCGCAACCTGGCGGAACATGTGCTGACGAAATGGCCCGTGTCCGAGGTGCTGCTGGCGGGCGGCGGAGCCCAAAACCCGTTCCTGGTGGAGAGGATCACCGCGGAACTGTCCGGGGCGGCCGGACCCGGCGCGCCCCGCGTGCGACTGCTGGATGAAACCGGCTGGCCGGCCAAGGCGCGCGAGTGCGCGGCGTTCGCCCTGCTGGGCCACGCCCGGCTGCGCGGGATCCCCGGGAATGTGCCATCGGCCACCGGAGCCCGCGGGCCGGTGCTGCTGGGCAAGATCGCGGACCCGGAATAGGATTGTCCGACGGCGGGCCCCCCGTGCGCTTTCCGGTGGAAAAACCGCCCGCCGTGCGCTCCATCATCGCACCATGAAAAAGATCCTGGTGCTGAACGGACCGAACCTGAACCTGCTGGGAACGCGCGAACCCGAGGTATACGGCTCCACCACGCTTGCCGACATCGAGGCGATGCTGCAGCGCCGCGCGGCGGAACTGGGCGTCGAGGTGGAGTGCTTCCAGAGCAACCACGAGGGCGAGCTGATCGACCGCCTGCACGCGGCGCGGACCGGGGTGTCCGCCGTGATCTTCAACCCCGGCGGGTTCACCCACACCAGCGTGGCCCTTCGCGACGCGATCGCATCCATCGCGCCGCTGCCCGTGGTGGAGGTGCACCTGTCCAACGTGTATGCCCGTCCCGAGGAGTTCCGCCACCGCAGCCTGACCGCGCCCGTCTGCCGCGGACAGATCAGCGGGTTCGGGGCGCTGGGCTACCTGCTGGCGCTTGAGGCCGCCGCGGCCTGATCGGGCCGCAGGCGCGGATCCACCAGCCCGTAGATGACATCCACCGCCACGTTCAGCCCGATCAGCAGCGCGCTGTAAAAAACCGTCAGCCCCAGCGTCACGGTGTAGTCGCGGTCGCCGATGCTGGTGACCAGTGACGCGCCCAGCCCCGGGATGGCAAAGATGTCCTCGACCACGAAACTGCCCGTGAGCAGCGCGGCCAGCATCGGCCCCGCGTAGGTGACGGCCGGCAGCAGGGCGTTTCGCAGCGCGTGGCGCAGCACCACCGCGCGTCCCGGCAGACCCTTGGCGCGGGCCGTGCGCACATAGTCCTCGGCGAGGACGGCGACCATGCTGGAGCGCACCAGCCGCGAGACGAACGCCAGCTTGAAGCCGGCCAGGGCGACGGACGGGAGCAGCAGCTGGAGCGGCGTGCCCCAACCCGCGGCGGGAATCCAGCCGAGCCGGTAACTGAACAGGTACTGGAGCAGCGACGCGACGATGAAACTGGGCACGCTGACGCCCATCACCGCCAGCACCATCAGGGCGCGGTCGGGCGCGCGCCCCGCCCTCAGCGCCGCCGCGATCCCGAGCGGCACGCCCAGCCCCATGGCCAGGATGAACGCGCAGAACCCGAGCGCCGCCGACCGGGGCAATCCCTCGGCGATGATCCGGTTCACGGTCCGGTCTTCGTGCACGAAAGAGGGTCCGAGATCGCCCCGGAGCAGGCCGCCGAGATAGCGTGCGAACTGGGCCGGGACGGGCTCGTCCAACCGGTACCGCTTGAGCAGGTTGGCCTCGACGGCGGGGGGCAACGCGCGCTCGCGGCTGTATGGGCCGCCGGGAATGGCGTGCATCAGGAAGAAGGTCGCCGTCACGATCAGCAGCAGGGCCGCCGCGCCGCCGAGCACCCTGTGGGCAATGAACCGGGCCATGATCATTCACCGTGTGCCCCGGGAAGCGGCCGGGCCGCAAGCCCCTAATGGCGCAACGGGGCGGAACGGTCGCCGCGGCCCGCGCCGCCGGCGGCGTGGCGGCGCGGATCGCGCGGCGTCACATCAGTTCGGCGTCGGTGAAGAAGTTGGCGATCTCGACCCGGGCGCGCTCGGGCGAGTCGCTTCCATGGATCAGGTTTTCCGTGGTGGTGAAGGCCAGGTCGCCGCGGATGGTGCCGGGCGCGGCCTCGGTGTGTTTCGTCTTGCCCATCATGGCGCGGGTCATGGCCACCACGTCGTCGCCCTCGACGACCATTGCCACGACCGGGCCGCTGAGCACGAACTTCTCCAGCCCCGGGTAAAACGGCTTGTCCACGTGCTCCTCGTAGTGGCGGCGCGCCAGTTCCGGCGTGAAGCGCAGCATCTTGAGCGCCAGGATCCGCAGGCCCTTGCGCTCGATGCGCCCGATGATCTCGCCAACCAGCCCGCGGCGCACGCCGTCGGGTTTCACGAAAAGCAGGGTCCGTTCCATTATTCCATCCTTCATCTTTGTTTGTCCCCCCTCGGTTCGGCAATCGGGGCGGTCATCGCAATCGAAAAACAAGAGGCCCCCGCCCCGCATGCGGCGGCCGCGCCTTCGGCCCCCTACTCGGCCTCGACGGCGTCGCTGAGAAGCTGCTTCTCGAACAGGTCCGCGTACAGGCCGCCGAGTGTGAGGAGGGCCGCGTGGCTTCCGCGCTCCACGATGCGCCCCTCGTCGAGGACGATGATCTCGTCGCAGTGCATGACCGCCGAGATGCGGTGGGCGATGACGATGGCCGTGCGCCCGGCCATTTCCACGCGCAGGTTCTCGATGATGCGCTCCTCCGTCTCGGTGTCCACGGCGGAGAGCGAATCGTCGAGCACGAGAATGCGCGGGTCGCGCAGCAGCGCGCGGGCGATGGCCGTCCGCTGCTTCTGGCCCCCGGACAGGTTGATGCCGCGCTCGCCGAGCATGGTGTCGTAGCCGGCCGGGAAGGCGTCGATCTCCCCGGCGATGTGCGCCTTCGCGGCGGCCCCGCGCACGGCCGCGGCGGGCGCGTCCTCCGCGCCGAACGCGATGTTTCGGGCGATGGTGTCGCTGAACAGGAAGGTCTCCTGGAAAACGAATCCCATCCGGCTGCGCAGGGCGGCCGCGGGAAGGTCGTTGATGTCGCGCCCGTCAATGAACAGCGTGCCGCGCGGGGCGGCGTAGAGGCGGGCGAGCAGGGCCACGAGGGTGCTCTTGCCGCTGCCGGTGGGGCCGACGACCCCCAGGCGGTTCCCGGCGGGGATGCGGATCGAGATTCCGCGCAGCACCAGCGGCAGGTCCGGGCCGTAGCGGAAGTCGAGGTTGCGGAACTCGATCTCCCCGCGGGGCACGGCGGCCTCGCCCTCGGCCGCGGTGGCGTCGGGGTCCGCCGGGATTTCCGGTTCCAGCGCCAGCACCTCGTCCAGCCGCTGCATGCTTGCCGCTCCGCGCTGCATCAGGCTCAGGGTCCACCCCAGCGCCATCATCGGCCAGAAGAGCATCACCTGGATGAGGGAGAACTCGACCAGCTCGCCCAGCGACACCACCCCGCGGATGACATGTGTGCCGCCCACCCACAGCAGCACCACGACGCTGATGCCGGGAAGAAGACGCAGCATCGGGAAGAACGCGGCCTGCACCCTTGCCAGGTCCATGTTCAGGTTCACGAACGCCCGGCTCAGGCCGGAGAAGATCCGCTTCTGCGGCTCCTCCTGCACGAAGGCCTTCACCACGCGCATGCCGGCCAGGTTCTCCTGCACCATCGCGCTGATCACCGAGTAGTGGTCCTGCACCATCTTGAAGCGCTGGTGCACGCGGTTGCCGAAGTAGTTCATCACGAGGGGCAGCAGGCCGAGCGGGATCATGGTGGCCACGGTGAGGCGAAGGTCGATGGCGGCCATGCGGGCGAGGGCGATGGGGAACAGGAAGACCGAGTTGAAGAACTGGAGCACGCCCGGTCCGATGAACTGGCGCACGGCCTCGACGTCGTTGGTGGCCTTGCTCATCAGGTCGCCCGTGCGCTGGCGGTCGTAGAACGAGGGGCTGAGCGACTGGAGTTTCGCGAAGATGTCGTTGCGGAACTCGTACTCGATGTCGCGCGAGGCGCCGATGATCCAGTAGCGCATGAGGGCGCGGAAGAGGCCGCACACCACCGTGGCGCCGACGACGAGCAGGGCGCTGACGGCGATGTCCGACTCGCGCACACCCGCCTTGCCCATGTCGTCGGTGGCGTGCCCGGCGAACCGCGCGGCCAGCACCTGGAAATAGTTGGTGATCAGGAGGGCGACCAGCCCGCCCCAAATGCGCCAGCGGTGGCGCCGCAGGTAGGGGCGAAGGGACGCCAGCAATTTGCGCATGGTCTGCATCAGGATGCCACGATGGGGCTACAGGGGGGGAAGGGCGGGTATTTCGGGCGGATGCCCAACGGGGCATTATATCAAGTCGTGGCTGTTCGAAAACTGGTTTTTACATGAAAGGCAAGGCACAAATCACCACGCCCGCCCCCCCGACGTGTGGAGTTAGTTTATGGGGGGGACGGGGGGTTTTTGGGGGGTGTTGCCAACGGGTTAATTATATACTGTGTTTATTTTAAAAAAGTTTTTTTTAAACCCCACGACTTGACAAACATCGCCCTGCCCGCCCCGCGAAGGTTTGCTTTTCGTTTAGCGCGTTCAGGCGGAGGACTGCACCCTGTGGAGGAGGTCCACGACTTCCCGGTAGCACTTGTCGAAGGAGCCCGCCCGCCTGGCCTGGTCCAGATCGAAAACTGCGGCAAGTGCCGGTTGGTCTGTGGTTGCCGAATAGCCGTACCCGTCCTCCATGTGCCTTCCCAGCCATTCCTTGGCGGCTCGCACGGATTCCGGATCGGGCAAAAGCGGCAGATCCTGGGACAGACCCCGTCGCCCGCGCAAACTGTCGGATGCCGCGAGAAACCAGCATTCAAACTCCCTGTGCGCCAGCACCACCGAAACCGCCAGGTCGGGACGGGCTTGCCGGGCCCGCCCCAGCAAAGCCGGGCCTTCCTGCGCCGGGCACCCGTCATCACAATCCAACAGGATCAGCACTCCTCCGCCGTGCCTGACCACGCGTGCGGCATACTCCACCGCCTTCTCAAGACCGCCGTCCTGCTTTAGTTTGGTGGCGGGGTGGCGATTGACCGTGATCCGGGGGACGAAATCAGGTTCACACCGTGCCGCGATCCGCCTGACCAGGACCGGCACGGCCTCTGTTTCTCCATGCCCCTCCACGATGGCAACGATGTCAGGCGCCGTCACGGCCGGATTTCCGCAAACAGATCCGGCTGGATCCCGACTGGTGTTTCCGGCATCGGGGCGGATTGACGCAATAACTCGCCCGCCGTGTACAAGCGGTCCCGAATCGCCGACTTGCTCGCCTCGTCCAGCGGCCCGATTCGCGTTTCACCGTTTTCGCTGACCACGGCCAACACCGAGTCGGCAGAAACCGATTCGTCATCCAGCAGGTCCGGACTGTGGCTCGTCACCATCACCTGGGTTCGGCGGGCGGCGGAACGCAAGGCGTCGCGCAGCACACCGGCCGCACCGGGATGAAGGGCCGCTTCGGGCTCTTCGATTCCAATGAACGGAACGCGGCGCCCCCCGCCTCCCGGCGACTGGAACAATGCTGTCAGGATTCCTAAAGCCCGAAGGGTTCCATCGGACATATTTTCGGCCAGAAAGCGCCAAGGTTCTTTCGTCGCGCCCACCATTTGGCGAAACTGCAGAGTTTCCTTTTTCCCAACCGCCACCGGTTTCACTCCAACAATCCCCGGGACAACCTTGGACAGGAACTCCACAATCCTCCCGACGGAACCGGGACCGTCCTCGCGCCCCAGGGTACGGAGTACGCTCGCCAGATTCCCGCCCTCCCGCGCAAGAACTTCGCCCGAATCGGGTGGTTGAAGGTCGCGGATCTGTTCGGGGTTCAGGTTGTAGAACCCCATGCGCGTCAAAGCGTCATAAAGCGGGCGGAACATCACGAATCCGGATGCGGCCACCAGGTAAAGCCGGTCCGCGGCCGGAGCGGGCCCCACCTCGAAACTCTTGTCCTTTACCACACCGTTTTCCACCCGGTACCAGTGTTCTTTGAGCCCCGGCCCATACACGTGGCAGTCTTCTCGCCGAACCACGAAGCCACCGGGTTTCTTGGATCCGACCTGAAAAGCGAAATGCCCCTGCGAATCTCCCGGCAATTTCCAGTCAAGCCGGATTCCGAAATGCGTCGGGTGTCCCGCCGAGCGCCTTCGCACTTCGTTTATGCCACCGCGCTCACGGAGGGCATGTTCCAGGGTGTTTGTGAGCGCATCGGTCACAAACCGCAGGGCGTCCAGGAAGTTGCTCTTCCCGGCACCGTTCTGTCCGATCAGGAAAGCCAGAGAATCCAGGTCAACCGAACACTCCCGGATACTCTTGTAGTTGCTGAGTTGCACACGGGTGATAAACACATTGGTTGTCATCGGGTCCGGTCTCTCGGGTGGAACAAGTCTGAACGAGGATTTTTCCGAAACGGGCGACTGATCCGCAAGAAGTCTCGGCGGGCGGCCCCCCTACGACTTCATCCCCGTCAGCGTGATGCCCTCGATGAAGTACTTCTGGGCGCAGAAGAACAGGGCGATCACGGGAAGGGTCATGATGGTGCTGGCGGCCAGAAGCAGGCCCCACTGCGTGCCGTGCAGGTTGCGGAACGCCTGCAGGCCCACGCTCAGCGTCAGCAGGTCCGCGCGGTTCAGGTACACCAGCGGGCCCACGAAGTCGTTCCAGCTCGCCAGGAACTGGAACACCATGACGGCCAGCAGCGCCGGCTTGAGCAGGGGGATCAGCACGGTGGCGAAGATGCGCGCGTGACCGCAGCCGTCGATCTCGGCCGCCTCCTCCAGGTCGCGGGGGATCGTGAGGAAAAACTGCCTCAAAAGGAAGATGTAGAACGCCGTGCCGAGCAGGCTGGGCACCCACAGGGGCTTGAAGCTGTTCACCCAGCCCATCCACGAGAATATGAGGAACGTCGGCACGAGGGTGACCTGGGCCGGGAGCATCATGGTGGAGATGAGGATGGCGAAAAACGCGTCGCGACCGGGCCACCGCAGGCGGCTGAAGGCGTAGGCGGCGCACGCGCACGAGAGCGCCGTGGCCACCACGCTGAGCGCGGTCACCTGGGCGGTGTTGGCGATGTAGCGGGCGAAGGGGACCAGCTCGAACACCTCGCGGTAGTTGGCCCACCGCACGGGGTCCGGCCACAGCACGTCGAGGAACCCGGTGAAGCCCTGGATCTGCTTCTCCTCCTTGAGCGAGGTGGCGATCATGCCGATGAACGGGACGCTGAACAGCGCCGACAGCACGATGAGGGGCGCCTGGCGGAGGACGGCGGCGGCGTGGCGGCTAGACATCGTAGTGCACCCACCTCGGGGCGAGTTTGAACTGGATGAGCGTGAGGACGGCCACGAAGGCGAACAGCACCCAGGCCATGGCGCAGGCGTAGCCCATCTTGAAGTACTGGAAGCCCTGCACGAACAGGTGGAAAACGTAGAAGAGCAGCGAGTCGCCGGGGCCGTAGGGGGGCGGCACCGTGAGCACGTAGGCCTGCGTGAAGATCTGCAGCCAGCCGATGATGCCCATGATCAGGTTGAAGAAGAAGTAGGGCGACAGCAGGGGCAGCGTGACGGTGAAGAACTGCTGCAGTTTCGTCGCTCCGTCGATGGAGGCGGCCTCGTAGTAAGTTGCGGGGATGTTCTTCAGGCCGGCCAGCCAGATGATCATCCCGCCGCCCGCGCCCCATGTCACCATCAGCACGACACCCATCCCGGCCCACCGCGGGTCGCTGAAGAAGCTGATGGGCTCCATGCCCAGCCTGCGCATCAGCGGCACCAGCGTCACGCCCGTCAGGCCCGTCTCGTTGTTCAGGAGCCACATCCACAGGATGGCCGTGGCCACGGTGGGCACCACCACCGGCAGGTAAAAGAGCGTGCGGTAGATCCGGATGCCGCGCACCTCGGCGTTCAGCAGCAACGCCAGCCCCAGGCTGACAACGATGCCCAGCGGCACGCCGATCGCCGTCACGTACACCGTGTTCCACAGCGAGCGGTAGAAAAGCGGATCCTTCAGCCCGCCGTCGGCGAGGCGGTCCACGCCGAAGGCGTCGCGGAAGTTGGCCAGCCCCACCCAGCGCGCGGGCGACACCACATTGTAATCCGACATGGCCATGAGCAGGCTGGCCACCATGGGCCCGAGCAGCAGAAGCAGGAAACCCGCCAGCCAGGGCGAGGCGAACAGCAGGCCCGCGCCGGCCTCGGCGCGGACGCGGGGCGTCCAGTGCCAGCGCGAGGCGGCCGCCCCCCACGCGGCGAGACCCGCCAGCAGCACGGCGCCGAACACCCACGCGAAGGTGCGCGGCAGCGAGTACGCGGCGCCGCGCGGGGGCGCGTAGTACTTGTCCAGTTCCGCCTGCACGCGCTTCTCGCCGTCCTCCAGGGCCGTCTTCGGGGCCACCTTGTTGAACAGCACCAGGTCCGACGCGCGCACCTGCTCGTCCCAAAGCATCTTGCCCACGGGCAGCACGGGGCGGAACCGGCACACATCCAGGGCGGCCACGTGGGTCATGAAACCCTCGCGGATGCGCGCGGGCAGGCGCGGGGCGAATGTGTCGATCTGGGCGCGGTTCACGGCGCGCGAGCACGAGAGCTGCGGGATGTAGTAGCCGCGCGGCAGATTCTGCGCCGCCGCCCGTTCCTCGTTCACCTTCCCCTGCAACTGGCCGTACCTCAACCAGCACTCCTTGCTGGAGAGGAAGCGGGCCAGCTGCCACGCCGCGGCCGAGTTGGCCGCGCCCGTGGGGATGCTCCAGCAGAAGCCGCCGCTCCACGAAACGGGCTTCTTCCCCTTGGGGGCGGGCGGCAGCACCACGCGGAAGTTCTTCTCCGGCGCGTACTTGGCCACGTAGTCCAGGTTCCAGTTGCCGTCGATGCGCAGGGCGATCTTGCCGGCGATGAAGGGCTCGGCCGCGCCCTCGGCCTGGGCGCTGGTGTTGAAGTCGTTCACCTGGCGCGCCCCGCCGATCGAATCGTACACGTTCGCCATCCACGCCAGCGCCTCCACGGCGCGCGGGTCGGCCAGCGTGATGCGGCGCCCGTCGGCCGAGGCGAACTCGGCGCCGTTCAGCCATCCGTAGATGTAGAGGAACGAGTTTCCGAAAAGGGGCGCAAAGCCGATCGTCTCGATGGTGCCGCGGCTGGTGCGTTTGGTCAGTTTCCTGGCCATCAGGGCCAGCTCGTCCCAGTCGCGCGGCGGCTCGGTGAAGCCCTCGCGGGCCAGGATGTCCATGTTGCACCAAAGCGCGCGCGAGTCGGTGTTCCACGGCAGTCCGTAGGTCCTGCCCTGGTACACGCATTCGTCGAGGCAGGCGGGGTAGAGGTCCGTGCGGTCCACGCCGTCGCGGGCGAAGTAGTCGTCGAGCGGCTGGAAGACGCCGCGCGCCGCCCACCCGGCCAGCTCAAAGCGGTCCATCCACACCAGGTCGGGCGGCTTGCCGCTGACCACGGCGGTCATCAGTTTCTGCGGGTCGAGCTGCACCTGGCCGCCCGGCGTGCCGCGCTCGATGCGGATGCCCGGGTGGTCGCGCTCGTACTCGCGCAGCACCATGGCCAGGCCCGTGAACAGGTCCTGCTCGGGCAGTCCCCAGAGCTGGATGGTGACGGGTGCGGAGGTTGCGCCCGCCCCGCCTGCGGAAGCGCTTGCGCGCGCAACGGCGGGGCACGAACACAGCCCGACGATTGCCGCCACCAGCACCATCCACACGCCCGGCAGCGCATGACGGTTCGTTTTCACAAAATCGGAACGAACGGGATGCGGGACCGAATGTCCAGCGAAGGTTTTCGGGGGGCGGGTGGATCGTGCCAACGAGAAGAACTGCCGGAACGCAGAAGCGGAAAGAGTCAATATGGCGAAAGGATGGAACAACGGCCCGGGCCGCCGGCCGACTTTCACAATTCGTCCTTCCCGGCGTTCTCGCCGAATCTGCCGTGATTGCGTTTTTTGCCTTTCTGCCATTTTGCGGTCCGCCTTTTGGCATTTCAGGCCTCTTGGCGTTCCTTCGTAGTTGAAAGACGACACCGGCACGGCGGAACTCCTTGGAACCCGAACGGCGTTCTCGGCGTAACCGCCGCGTGAAGCCATGGGGACGCAAGGACGTGCGGTTTTGAGTTTGGACGAGGTTGTGATTTACACGGATGGCGGTTGTGAGCCGAACCCGGGGCCGGGGGGGTTCGGGGTGGTGCTGCTTTGGGGGGAGCACCGCAAGGAACTGTCGGGCGGGTATCGCAAAACGACCAACAACCGCATGGAGATGATGGCGGCGATCACGGGGTTGGAGGCGCTGAGGGGGAAACGGGAGGTGACCGTGTTCACGGATTCGCGCTACCTGGCCGATGCGGTGACCAAGGGATGGGCGGCCCGCTGGCGGCGGCGGGGGTGGATGCGGACGGCTTCCGAGCCGGCACTGAACCCGGACCTGTGGGCGCGCCTGCTGACGCTGTGCGAACGGCACACGGTGAAGTTCCGCTGGGTGCGCGGCCACGCCGGCAACCGCGAGAACGAGCGGTGCGACGAACTGGCCGGGGCGGCGCTGAAGCAGCCGAACCTGCCGCCGGATGCCGGGTATGAGAACGGGAAGGGGAGCCGGCCGGGAACGCGCCGCGGCGATCCGGACGGCGGGGACCTTTTCGGGTTTGGCGGGGGTTAGGCGGCGGCTTCGGGTGCCTTGACGCCGGCGTGTGGCCGGGCGTCCCGTCCCAAACACCGACCCGCCCCCGCGCCGCTCGGGGCTTGCATCCGCCCCGCGCGCGAGGGACACGGTTTGGGCGACAGATCCTACGGGAAGGAGCAACACATCCCCATGGTGGAACGGCGCGGAATAGCGGTGGCCGGCAACTGGCTGATCGACAAGGTGAAGGTGATCGACGCGTGGCCGGCCGAGGAGCACCTGGCGAACATCCTCTCGGAGAGCCTGGGCACGGGTGGCGCGCCGTACAACGTGGGCGTGGGGCTGGCGGTGCTGGACCCGTCGCTTCCGGTGGAGGCGATCGGGGTGGTGGGCGACGACGCGAACGGGCGCCACATCCTGGAGCACCTGGCCCGGCTGGGAATCGACGGGCGCGGGATGCGGCGGACCACGCAGGCGCCGACGTCGTACACGGACGTGATGTCGGTGAAGCCCACGGGGCGGCGGACATTCTTCCACAACCGCGGCGCCAACACGCTCCTGGGACCGGAGGATTTTCATTTCGGGGACACCCATGCGCGCATCCTTCACCTGGGCTACCTGATGCTGCTGCACCGGCTGGACGCGCCGGATCCGCAGGAGCCGTCGCGCCCGGCGGGGGCGGCGGTGCTGGAGAGGGCCCGGGCGGCGGGGATCCGCACCTCGCTGGACATCGTGACGGACCTGGGGCCGCGCCTGCACGAGGTGGTGCTCCCGGCGCTGGCCCACACGGATTACTTCATCGCGAACGAACTGGAGTCGGGGGCGCTGGCGGGCATCCCCCTGCGCGAGGGGCGCCTGCTTCTCCACGCCAACCTGCCGCGGGTGGCAGAGGCGCTGCTGGACTGCGGCGTGCGCGAGACCGTGGTCATTCACGCCCCCGAGGGCGGCTGGTGGCAGGAGCGCGGCGCGCCCGGCCTGTGGCAGCCGTCGCTGAAGGTGCCCCCGGAGGAGAACCGCGGCACGGCGGGCGCGGGTGACGCGTTCTGCACGGGCATCCTGTACGGCATCCACGAGGAATGGGACGCGAGGCGGGCCCTGCAACTCGCGGTGGCAAACGCGGCGCAGTGCCTGAGCGACCCGACCACGACCGGCGGCCTGTGCCCGCTGGCGGAGGTGCTGGCCCTGGTGGACCGGTTCGGTTTTCGGGACTAGGCCCGGAACGGCCGTCCGCCTATCCTGGCGGCCTGGAAATGCATCGGGTCGGGGTTTCGCGTCCACGCGCCGCCCCATGTCCAGCCCTCGGCGGTGAACGCCGCCACGGCGGCCGGGTGCATCATGCCGCGGCCGGGCGAGAAGGCGCGCCCGCGCGGGTTGCGGTCGGGGTCCAGATCCACCGCCGCGCCCCACGCATGGGTGCTGAGCGATGCGGACCCGGCGATGCGCCGGAAGCAGTAGCATCCGCCGAAAAGGTGAAGGCGTGCGGCGCGCACGGCATCGTCCGAGCCCAGCGCCGTGCGGATCGCGCCCAGCGCACGGGCGAGGCTGCCGGCCACCCGCACATGGCACAGGATCGCGCCCACGGGCGTTTCGGGCTGCCAGGCCAGCACCATGGGATAAGGCGGGGTGACCCGGATGAGGTGCGCGCTCTCCCATTCTCCGGTCGGACGGCCCGAGCCGTCGAGGTCGTGAAGGCCGTAAAAAGCTTCGAGTTCGCGGCGGGTGGCAAGGGGCCAGTGACTGGAATCGGCGGGTTCGGAATGCGATGGCCTGGTCATGCAGGCCAACCTGCCCCGATGCGGCGGCGACGCGGAATTCCCGTGGAGCGCCTTGCGGGACCTTAAAGGCCGATTACTTCGCGAGGCCGGAGCAAGTGGAAGCGCAAGCGTCCGGCGCCCCGACTTCGGATGCGGTTTCACGGGCGGGACGCCCGTGCCACATCGGGGCTAGCCGGGAGGCCACCCCATGGGGCGCCCGCCGAGCAGGTGCAGGTGGAGCTGGAAAACGGTCTGGCCGGCCTCGGCGTTGCAGTTGAAGACGGTGCGGTATCCGCGCTCGGCCAGCCCCTCGGCTGCGGCGATGTCTTTGGCGACAAGCAGCATCCGTCCCACCAGTTCGGCATCTTCGGGCGCCAGGTCGTTGAGCGTGGCGATGGGTTTCTTGGGCAGGATCAGGATGTGGGTGGGCGCCTGGGGCGCGATGTCGCGGAACGCGAACACCTGGTCGTCCTCATACACCTTGTTGCACGGTATTTTGCCGGCGATGATGTCGAGGAAGATGTTGGATGGCATGGCGGAACGGGGCCTCCCGGTTGCGAAGATCTGGCCGCGATGGTGGAACCGGCAACCCGCAACACGCAAGGACAACAGGAATGGGGAGATGCCCCGCGGCATCCACGCGCAGGCCGTGAAGCGGGCGGTTTGGCTGGCGTGCACTTTTTGGTTGCGACTTATTTCAGGGGCATAATTGCTCCCCTCCAGAAACCTGAAAATGCTGGAACCCAAAAGGAACTCGTTCGTCATGGAACCCATCGAAGCGGTACTGGTCGGCGCCGGTCAGCGGGGCACGGATGCATTTGGCGCGTTTGCGCGCAAGAATCCCGCCGAACTCAAGTTTGTGGCGGTGGCCGAGCCGCACGAGGGGCGGCGCAAGCGGTTCGCCGAGCAGCACGGAATCCCCGCGGAGCGGCAGTTCGCCGACTACCGCGAGATGTTCGCCCGGCCCCGGATCGCGCCGGTGTGCGTCAACGCGACGATGGACAAGGAACACCTGCCCTCGGCCCTGGCCGCGATGGAGGCCGGTTACCATCTCTTCCTGGAGAAGCCGATGGCGGACACGGCGGCCGGCTGCGTGGAGATCGTGAGGGCCGCCGAGCGCACGGGGCGCATGGTGATGATCTGCACGCCCCTGCGGTTCACCCCCTTCTACAGCAAGGTGAAGGAACTGCTGGACGGCGGCGCCGTCGGCCGCCCGCTGGCGATCTCGTCCGCAGAGAACGTCGCATCGTGGCATTTCGCCCACAGTTTCGTGCGCGGCAACTGGGGCGTGGCGGAAACCAGCGGCCCCCTCATCCTGACGAAGTGCTGCCACGACATGGACCTGATCCGCTGGCTGGTCGGAAGCACGCCGGACAAGGTGGTGAGCCAGGGAGACCTGCTCTACTTCCGCCCCGAATCGGCCCCGGCGGACGCGCCCGCACGCTGCACGGACGGATGCCCGGTGGAGAAGACCTGCCCCTACTTCGCCCCGGCCATCTACGGCGGGGACTACGACGACTGGCCGGTGAGCGCGATCTCGCTGGACCGCTCGAAGGAGGCGCGCATGGAGGCGGTGCGGACGGGTCCCTACGGCCGGTGCGTGTTCCACAGCGGCAACACGGCGGTGGACGAGCAGACCGTGGGCGTCACCTTCGCCAACGGGCTCGTGCATGACTTCGCGGTTCGCGCCCACACGGTGCATCCCTACCGCTCGATCCGCGTGCTGGGCACGGAGGGCGAACTGAACGGGCACCTGGAGAAGGGCGACATCACCGTGCAGAAGTTCGAGCAGGCGATGTGGCAGAAGCCCCCCGTGGAAACCCACGAGGCGAAGGGCGACGACGGCGCGCACATGGGCGGCGACGGCGGGGCGCTGCGCCACTTCTTCCGCTGCGTGCGCGAGGGCGACGCGGCCGCGATGCGCGAGGGCCTGCAGGTTGCGCTGGAGGGACACCTGCTGAGTTTCGCCGCGGAGGAAGCCCGCGCCGCGAAGCGCGTGGTGGACTTCGCGCGTTTCGCCGGGGAAACCGTCCGGTAAAGCGGGGATATCAGGCGGACGGGTGGCCCAGGTTTTTCAGGATCGCCTCCACGCCGCGGCTTTCGTTCAGGCAATAGAAGTGGATACCCGCGACGCCGTTGCGCAGCAGATCCTCGCACTGGGCGGTCGCCCACTCGATGCCGAGTTGGAAGGCCGCCTCGTCGTCCTGTTCCACGGCGGCCAGACGCGCCTCGAGCGTTGGCGGGATGCGGGCCGGGCCAGTCTTGGTGCGGGCCAGTTCGGTGGTGAACCGGCGCAGTTGCGCCACCGCGCGGAAGGGCAGGATGCCCGGCACGATCGGCACCGTGATCCCGGCGGCGCGCACGCGGTCCAGGTAGCGGTAGAAGTCGTCGTTGCCGAAGAAGAGCTGCGTGATGATGGCGTCGGCGCCGGCGTCCACCTTCTCCCTGAGGAACCGGATGTCGCTTTCGGCGTCGGCGGCCTCGGGGTGGACCTCGGGGAATCCGGCCACGGCGACGGAGAACCCGGCGGCGCTTGCGGCGCGGACCAGCTCCGCGGCGTGGGTGAAACCCTGCGGGTGCGGTTGCCACTCGGCCTGGCCGCGGGGCGGGTCGCCGCGCAGGGCGATGATGCTCTCGATCCCGGCGTCGCGCAGCTCCTCCAGCTCGGCCCGGATGTCGTCGCGGGAAATGCCGATGCAGGTCAGGTGGGTCATCACGTCGAGGCCGAAGTCCGGGGCGGCGCGCTTGCTCCACCACAGGGTCTTGCTGCGCTCGTTGGTGCAGGTGATGGAGCAGAACGCGGGCTCGAGGGCCTTGAGGGCCGGTATGCGGGCGGCGAGAACCTCCTCGCCGTGGGGCGTGCGGGGCGGGAAGAACTCGATGGAAAGGGCGGGTTGCTGGTTGGCGTAGATTTCGCGCAGCCGCACGGCTTGGTTGCTCCTTGTCAGGGTGATGTCGGTGGTCCCGTTGGCGGGACCATGGCACTACAGGTCCGACACCGTTTTATGGGGTGATTTTGGCCAGCGCAACCGCCAACCGCGCGGCGGTGCGGGCGTTGTTGAGGATGAGGGCGCGGTTGGCGCGGAGGGTCTGGCCGCCCGATATCTCCTCGAGGCAGGCCAGCAGGAAGGGCGTGACCGCGCGGCCGGTCACCCCGGCGCCTGCCGCCCTGTCGAGGGCGGTTGCGATCCATTTTTCCAGCAGGCCCGGCTGGATCGCCTCCTCCCCGGGAACCGGCGTCACCACGAGCACCCCGCCATCGCCCACGGTGAAGTGGGCGCGCGCGAAGGCCGCCAGCGGCTCCACCTCGTCAAAGTGGATGTCGAGCCGGAAGGCGCTGGCTGCGGAATGGAACAGGGGAAAGGTGTCCGTGCGGAACCCGGCCACGGGGACGCCGAGCGTCTCGAGCGCCTCGAGCGTCGCGGGGATGTCGAGGATGCTCTTCGCGCCTGCGCAAACCGTGGCCACCCGGTGGGTCGCCAGGGCGCGCAGGTCGCTGCTCACGTCGGGAAGTTGGGCCCACCCGCGGTGAACGCCGCCGATGCCGCCCGTGGCGAACACCCGCACGCCCGCCATGGCGCACGCCTGCAGGGAGGCGGCGACGGTCAGCGCGCCGGGCGCCCCGGCCGCCAGGGTGGCGGCAAAGTTCTGCGGGTTCACCTTCCGGATTGCCGGGTCGCGGGTGCAGAAGAATGCGATGTCCTCCGCCGCGAGGCCCACGCGCACCTTTCCTTCGAGAATCGCCGCCGTGGCGGGAACGGCACCCTCGTCGCGCGCGGCCGGGTAGCCCGCCGCGCCCACCACGGCATTCAGCGGCGAGGGAAGACCGAAACAAACAATCGACGTCTCGAAGGCGACCACCGGCCGCCCCGCGTCCAGCGCCCCGCGGACCTCCGGTGCGACTTCAAGATAGGGATTGGGATCCACGGCACGGGTCCTCCGTTGTTCGGATGTGTTCTCGTTGGTAATGTTTCAGTTCACCGGCGGCTCGGTGCCCTCCGCGCGGCGGGCGAGACGCAGCCACAGGTTGTCCGTGTAGCCGAGGCGCTCCATCTCGGCGTAGCGGTACCACTGGGTGTTCTGCGGCACATAGATGGAATCGTTGATCGGCGCGATGAGGCGGGCGGGGGTGGCGTCCTCGGCGGAGAACATCACGTAGGCATTCGGCTCGCGGTCGGGGGTGCGGTAGTAGAGAATGTAGAAGTCGATGAAACTCTGCGAGCAGCCGTAGACCTGGACCACGATGGCCGTCGCGAGCACGGGGAAGAAAACGGCCGCGCGCGCGCGCGACCAGTCCGCGAGAAACCCCGCGGCGGGCAGGATGGCAAAGGCGTGGATCATGAACGCGTGGCGCGGGCCCCAGCACCAGCCGCCCGGCCAGTTCTGCCAGCGCGAGTGGATGAGCAGCGTCATCAGGACGATCCCGGCCGCGCCGACCGCCACCGTCAGGTGCCTTCGCGCGAAGGCGCGGAAACCCGCCCATCCCAGCAGCAGTGCGGGAGAGAAAAGGAAGATGCTCTTGCCCGCGCTGAACAGGAACCCGAACAGGCCCGCGAGCAGCGGCGTGGTGAACTTCACGCCCTCGGGCTGGTCCTTGTAGGCCGATGCGAACGGGCTGCCGAAGTGCATCCAGTTGAGGCCCAGCGTGAGCACGCCGAAAGCCGCCACGGGCAGCGCGGCCATCGCGGCGCGGGCAAGGCAGTCGGCGCGGAACAGGTCGCGCACCACCGCACCCGCCGGACGCCGCAGGGCCGCCGCAATCCCGCCCTCACCACCCTCCAGGTGGCGCATCGCGAGGAAAAGTGCGATCGCCGGGGCAACGAACGCCGAGTCGAGCCGCGCCATCAGGGCCAGCGCGAACGCGGCGCCGCAGCCGAACGCCTGGCGCAAAGTCAGGGGGCCGCCCCGTCCCCGCCCCAGCACCAGCGCCAGCAGGACGAAGAACGTGGCGAGGGGTTCGGAGAAGTAGGTGCGGGCGTGGGGCCAGGCCATGGTTCCCGCGCCGTAGAGCAGCGCCGTCAGGAACGCGACGGCGTGGGGCGAAGTTGCCGGCTTGTCCGACGCGCCCCTCCCCCCCCCGCCAGCTATTTCGGGGACACCATAAAGCCTTCGCACGAAAAAGTAGAGCAGTGCGCACGTGGCGGCGGCGACCAGCGACCCGAAGAAGCTGACGGCGAACCGGCGCAGCAGGGCGTGGCCGCGCCCCGGACCCTCGGGGGCGTATAGCGTGGTGCGAAAATCCAGCGCGCGGCGCGCCGCATCGTCGGAGACGAACCGGCAGGCGAGCGAACCCGCCCAGTGAAGGGGCACGGCAAACAGCGAATTGGCGATGCCGTACTGCGCGTACTCGAGGCCGTCCGTCCCGCGCGCGGAGGCGAAGGTGCCGCCGGGGCCGGGGATGGGATCAATGGCGAGACGGCCGCGCGTGGCCAGGCTCTCCGTGGTGCGGAACATGACCTCCTCGTCGGGCGAATACAGGTGTCCGCCCGCCGTGGCCACGTACATCGCCAGGAAGAAGAGGAAAACGCCGAGGGTTTTCATGGCCCGGGCCACATCACCAAGACATGGAGGGGGACAAACCGCCGGTGTATCGGGGTTGGCATCGGAATCGACATCGAGGCCCCAAACAAACCGCGCTCCACCGGCGAGGGCAAAGGGAAAACGGGGCGGTCGCGAAGGATGGCGGCGTTTATTGCAGGATGCGGTAGATCTCGGTCACGTCGCGCCGCAGGTCGTTGAGCGACGTGTTGATGCGGCGGTAGCGCGACAGGTCCACCTGCACGGGCGCGGCCGGGCGCGCGACGGCGGCGGTTCCCGACGGCACGGCGTCGCGCGTGTCCTTGAGCTGCTTGCGGGCGCCCGCGATGGTGAACTTCTCCTCGTAGAGGAGGCGCTTGATCTGGAGGATCAGCTCGATGTCCGCCTTGCGGTAGCGGCGCTGGTCGTTGTCGTCCTTCTCGGGCGAGAGCATCGGAAACTCGGTCTCCCAGTAGCGCAGCACATACGGCTTCACCTGGGTGATGGTCGCGACCTCGTTGATGCGGTAGAAAAGTTTGTCGGGAATCTGGACCTGCTCGACGGCGCTCATCTCGGACTGGGTCTCCTTCAACGGTAACAACGGTAACAGGAACGAGATTTGAAATCGAATCTGCGCGAAGCGGCCTTTCCGGATCGCAAATCGCCAGCGTTCAACACTCTGCCACAGGCTTATGGGGCAGGATGTTGCCGCCCTTCAACAAAAATCCATGCCCCGGGCCAGACCGGCGGGGGATTATCCGGGCAACCGGCGGGTCGCTCACCCCCGCATCCGGAAGGCGGGCAGGCCGAACCGCTCCCGGTAGGCGTTGACCAGCGCGGCGTAGTTGCGCACGGGGACGCTGGGGGTGATGGCGTTGCTGGCCGTCAGGATGTGGCCGCCGTTTCCCTGCCCCGCGTCGAGGCACTCGCGAACATGGCGCCGCACATCCTCCTCCGACCCGAAACTCAGCACGTTGCCGCAGTCGAGGTTGCCGAGGAACGTGATGCGTTCGCCGTAGCCCTCCTTCAGCCGCCGCAGGTCCATTCCGGCGTGCAGGTCGATCTCGATGTAGCCGTCCACCTCGCATCCGACGAGGAAGTCGTCGATCACGGTCCACAGGTGCCCGTCGCTGGCGTTGACGGCCAGGCGGCCGGCCTCGTGGGCGCGGCGCGAAACGCGCGCCACCTCGGGAACGATGAACTCGCGGTAATCGTCCGGCGAGATCAGCGGGCGGTTTCCGGCAAAGTCGCCCCCCACGCCGATCAGGTCACCGCCGACGGCGAGGTACATTTCCAGGTGTCCCAGCGACCGCTCGGTGGCATGGCGGAAATGCTCGTGGGCCACGTCGGGGTCCATGAGCATCGTCAGCATCAGGTCCATGTCGGTCCAGATGCCGTGGTCGTATGTCGGCACGAGCAGCACCAGGTCCAGGCCGCGGCGTTCCATCTCCTCGCGCATGTACTGGTAAACGAGGAAGCGGCGGGCGGGCAGGAGGCCCGGGTCGGCGGCGGCGCGCTCGTTGCGCAGGCGCAGGCGGGCCACGGGATCGTCGGCGGCGTCCGGTTCGGGGCCGGGCGCATGGGCGGCGACGGGAGCATCCCCCGGCTCGGGGCTGGGAATGCAGTAGATCAGATCGTGACCGAGGAGTTCGGCCATCTCCACGCGGTCCGCCGCCTCCCGGCGCACGGCCGCGTCCCAGCCCAGTTCCGCCACAGCGGCCGGCCAGTTGGCCTCGTCGGCCACGAATGGGCGTCCGAGCACGGCGTCGGCCACGGGCGAGAGCAGGACATACTCGAAAATGGGGGTGCGGTCGGGTTCGCGGTGGGCGAAGGCGGCGGCGACGCGCTCGCGGCTGGTCATGGGCATTGCGGGCTGAATTCCTCGGTTGCGCTGGATGTCGGGGTTTACGGGGAAACCCGGATTGGCAGACGCGCACGCGAATTGCGGGGCATCAAGCAGCTTTTCGGAGCGCCGCGTGCCCCTCAGCGGCCCCGCTTGCGCGCGAGAAACTGCTCCACCGTGCCCTGCCCGGCAATCTCGCGGGCGAAATCCGTGCTCATGTACGTCGGGCACGGAACGATGCCCACCCGCCCCAGGTCCAGCCGGTCGGAGTCCCAGCACGTTGCGATGGTGGGGTCGTCGTGCCGGTGCCCGTCCGTGTGATGGTTGCACGCGTACCGGAGCAATTCGAACTGTCCGTCGGAAAGCTGGAAGGCCTTCCCGCGCAGGGATGCCGCATATTCCGCGCCCCGGCGGCCGTGGTCGTCGTCCACGCCGTCATTCTCGCGGCGGCTGTCGTGGAAAAGGGCGAAGAGCCGCACCACGGTGATGTCCGCCCCGGTGCGTCCGGCCAGCAGCAGGCCGTTGCGCTCCACGCGCCGCCAGTGCTCCGGGCCGTGGACCGACCACGGGCACTCCTGCGAGTGCGACTGCGCCGCAACCATCTCCCAAAGCCCGTCCAAATCGGGAATCATGCCCCACGCCTGCCGCGCGCGTGTCCCGCCCGCAACCCGAAACAGCGGGGTGCCCGGCGCTCCCGGCGAAAAACCTTGAATCCGCGGACGGCCGGGCGAATCCCTGCGCATCAGCCGGCGTTTCTTTGTTTCTGAAATTATCCCGCCGCTCCCAGTGAGGTCATCATGGAATCCGCAGCCCCCGCCCTTGTTCCCGCCGCCCCCCCGCGCCGTGCCCTGGCGCTCGACGCGCTCCGCGGTTACGCCATCCTGACCATGGTGCTTTCGGGCATGGTGCCCGAGGCGCTGCCCGCGTGGATGCACCACGCCCAGTGCCCGCCGCCCGACGGCAAGTTCAACCCGGCCATCCCCGGCATCACCTGGGTGGACCTCGTGTTTCCGTTCTTCCTGTTCGCGCTGGGCGCGGCGATTCCGTTCGCCCTGCGCCGCCGGATGGAAAAGGGGATGTCCAACCTGCAGGCCGTGGGCACGGCGTTCAAGCGCTTCGGCCTGCTCACCGTGTTCGCCATTTTCGAGGCGCACTCGGGCGTGTGGGCCATGAAGGATCCCGAAACGGCCCGCACCTGCCTGATGGCCCTGGCGGGGTTTGCGGCGATGTTCCTGGTGCTGGTGCGCCTGCCCGAAAAGTGGCCGATGCCGTGGCACCTGGCGCTCCGCGCGGCGGGCTGGGCGCTGGGCGCGGCCCTGATGTTCGCCTTCGTTTCGCCCAAGGGCGAGCCCTTCAGCTACAAGCACAACAACATCATCCTGTGGCTGCTGGCCAACGCGGCGCTGTGCGGCTCCCTGGCGTGGCTCGTCACGCGAAACAGCCTCGTCCTGAGGTTGGGTGTGCTCGGCGGCATCATGGCGTTCCGGCTGGCGGGGAACGATCCGGGGTGGGTGAACTCGGCCAAGGCGCTGTTCCGCATTCCGGGGATATTCGACCTGGGTCCGGTGAATTACCTCTTCATCGTGATTCCCGGCACGATCGCCGGCGACATGGTCCTGGACTGGATGCGCGGCCAGAAACCCGGCGCGCGTCCCCGCGCGGCGTGGACGCCGGGCCGGTTGTGGGCCATCGCGGCTTTCACCGCGTCGCTGGTGGTTGGCGCGCTGGTGGGGCTGGCGCCCCGCGGCGTGCCCGACCCGTCGCTCGGCGTGTGGGCGCGCTGGACCCCGCAGACGGCCATGGTGATGCTGCCCGCGATGGCGCTGGGCGGCCTGCTCTTCCGCGCCCCCGGCAACGGCGCCGAACGCCTGCTCAAGTCGCTTTATGGATGGGGCGTCTACTGGTTCGTGGTCGGCCTGATGTTCGACCCGTACGAGGGGGGCATCAAGAAGGACCACGCCACGATGAGCTACTACCTGGTCACCGCCGGGCTGGCGCTCTTCACGCTGATCGCTTTCACCGTGGTGATCGACATCCTGGGCCACCGGAAGTGGTTCATGGCGCTGCTGGTGGACAACGGCCAGAACCCGATGATCGCCTACGTGGGCTTCGCACACCTCATTTTCCCGGCACTGGCGCTGGTGGGCTTCTGGACCGCGCTGGACAGGGTGACCCCGGGGCTTGCGCTGGGCACGATACGCGCCTTCGCGCAGACGCTGGTCCTGGCGCTGGTGGTGAGCGTGTTCACGCGGAAGAAGATCTTCTGGCGGTCGTGAGCGGGGGCGGGGCAACACGGACCGCCACGGACCGCCACGAATGACCTGACACGGACAAGCGCGAACAGGCGCGCCCCCGGGGTGTCCGTGTCAGTCCGCGCGTCCCCTTCCTACTCGAACAGCCCGTCTTCCTCCAGCGCCTGGCGCACGAGGCGGCCGTCGAGCTTGCGCGGGTTGCCGCCATTCTGGACGGCGAGGGCGGCGGCGGTGCCCGCGGCCTGGCCCAGGGCATGGCAGGTGCGCGAGATGCGGATGGCCGACTGGGCCTCGAACGTGGCCGACACGCAGCGCCCCGCCACCAGCAGGTTGTCCACCTTCAGCGGCAGGAGGGTGCGGTAGGGCACCTCGACATAGTCCACCGTGAACAGGTCCTGCTTGAAGACCAGTCCCTCGGTTTCCTTGGGGGCGTGGATGTCGGGCGGCCAGTTGTTGCGGGCGACCGCATCGGGGAATTTCATGCCGGAAAGGACGTCGGCCTCGGTGAGGATGTACTCCCCCACGATCCGGCGTGAAGTGCGGATGCCGACCATGGGTCCGGTGAGCACGATGTAGCACTCCTCGAAGCCGGGGATGCAGCGCCTGCAGAAATCCACCAGCTTGAGGATCAAGCGCCGGCCCTCGAGGTGCATGCGCGAAAGATCCCACCCGTTGGTGCCTTCCAGGGTGCGGATTTCGGGGCAGTTGAAGGTGACCTCGCCGGGGCGCCCCTCGATGGAATAGAACTGGAAGTAGCGGACGGTTTCCAGGTCCACCTTGCCCTCGGCCACGCACTGCTCGAGGTAGGCCGCCAGGTCCTTGGCGCCGGCGCCGATGGCATAACTCACGGTGGGCAGGGTGACGTTGGTCATGCCCTGCCCGCGCAGGAAGGCGGTGCAGCGGTCCCAGTCCACGTGGCCCACGTGGAAGCGGAGCGAGGCGGGCTGGTTGAGGCCGTCGGATTCGCGCCCCGACTCGCACGGCACGCCCGCGCGGCTGGCCACATCGGCATCGCCGGTGGCATCGATGGTCACGCGGGCCATCACGGCCTGGCGGCCGGACTTGTTCTCGATGATGAGCCCCTTGACGCGCCCCTCCTCCACGATCACATCGCTGATCCAGGTGTGAAAAAGGACGTCCACACCGGCCTCCTCGACCATCTCGTCGAGCAGGTACTTGAGAGCTTCGGGGTCGAACCACGGCCAGTCCCCGGCGGGATAACGCTGGCCCTGGCGGGCCTCGGCCGACTGGCGCGCCGCGAGGCGGTCCCAGATTTCCTGGCCGATGCCGAGGGTCAATGGCTTGCCGTCGGGATGATAGTTGGGGCAGATGGGACCGACGAGGGCGCCGGTCTGGGTTCCGCCGAGAAATCCGAACTGTTCTATGACCAGGGTCCTGGCCCCGCGGCGGGCCGCCGCAATGGCCGCGGCCACACCGGCCGTCCCACCGCCCGCAACAACAACATCCACCTCCGCCGCGACGGGAATGTCGCGGGCGGGTTCCGTAAACACCTTCATGTTACTCCTTCACCCCCGGGCCTCTGGCAGACCCGAAGGATTTGGCCCGATAACCGGGCAAAAAACGATGAAAAACACGGTAATGAGAATCCTTGGTTTTTGTTACGGCAATAAAATAATGAAGGGGGGGAAAACGGGTGGGGGAGGGACCGAAAATGAGGACCGGGGACGGACTCCCGAGGGTCCATTCGGGTTCGTCCCGGTTGCGCCCTCTTTCGCGCCCCGAAAAAAACGAATCCCCCCGCGCGGACCGCCGGATTCGGGGTTCGCGCGGGGGGACTGGGGTTTCGCCGCCGCGGGTGTTGCCGGGGGTGGGGGCTTGGTGCACGGGCCTGGTGTCAGGTCGTGATGCCACCCGCCGGGGCGAAAGGGGTCAAGGCTTAGTACATGCCGCCACCGGGAGGCATGGCCGGAGCCGCGGGGGCGTCCTTCTCCTTGATCTCGGTCACGAGGCACTCGGTGGTGAGCAGGAGCGCCGCGATGCTGGCGGCGTTCTGGAGCGCGGAGCGGCTGACCTTGGCGGGGTCGATGACGCCGGCCTCGACCAGGTCTCCGTATTCCTCGCTGTCGGCGTTGAAGCCGTAGTTCTTGTCCTTGCTGGCCAGGATCTTCTCGACGACCACGCTGCCCTCATAGCCGGCGTTGACGGCGATGGAGCGGGAGGGAGCGACGAGGGAGCGGGCGATGATCTGCACGCCGAGCTTCTCGTCACCTTCGAGCTTGAGGCCCTGGACGGCCGGGATGCTCTTGAGGAAAGCCACGCCGCCGCCGGGCACGATGCCCTCTTCGACGGCCGCGCGGGTCGCGTGCAGCGCGTCCTCGACGCGGGCCTTCTTCTCCTTCATCTCCACCTCGGTGGCCGCGCCGACCTTGATGACGGCGACGCCGCCGGCGAGCTTGGCGAGGCGCTCCTGGAGTTTCTCCTTGTCGTAGTCGCTGGTGGACTCGTCGATCTGCATCTTGATCTGCGCGATGCGGCCCTCGATGCCCTTCTTCTGGCCGGCACCCTCGATGATCGTGGTGTTTTCCTTCTCGATGCGGACCGTCTTGGCCTGGCCGAGGTCCTCGAGGCGGGTGTTCTCCAGCTTGAAGCCGGCTTCCTCGCTGATGACCTTGCCGCCGGTCAGGATGGCGATGTCCTCAAGCATGGCCTTGCGGCGGTCGCCAAAGCCGGGGGCCTTGACGGCGGCAACCTGGAGGGTGCCGCGCAGCTTGTTGACGACGAGCGTGGCCAGGGCCTCGCCCTCGACCTCCTCGCTGATGATGACCAGGGGCTTGCCCTGCTGGACGACGCGCTCGAGCACGGGCAGCAGGTCCTTCATCGACGAGACCTTCTTGTCGTAGATGAGGATGTAGGCGTCCTTGAGCTCGGCGATCATCTTCTCGGGATCGGTCACGAAGTAGGGCGACAGGTAGCCCTTGTCGAACTGCATGCCCTCGACGACGTCGAGCACGGTGGCGATGGACTTGTTTTCCTCGACGGTGATGACGCCGTCCTTGCCGACCTTGTCCATGGCGTCGGCGATGAGCTCGCCGATTTCCTTGTCGTTGTTGGCCGAGATGCTGGCCACCTGGGCGATCTTCTTGTGCTCGCGGGTCGGGATGGCCTGGTCCTTGATGGCCTTCACGGCCGCCTCGACGGCCTTCTCGATGCCGCGCTTGATGCCCATGGGGTTGGCGCCGGCGGCCACGTTCTTGATGCCCTCACGGTAGATGGCCTGCGCCAGCACGGTGGCGGTGGTGGTGCCGTCGCCGGCCACGTCGCTGGTCTTGCTGGCGACCTCGCGCACCATCTGCGCGCCCATGTTCTCATACGGATCCTCGAGCTCGATCTCCTTGGCCACGGTCACGCCGTCCTTGGTGATCGTCGGGGCGCCGAACTTCTTGTCGAGGACCACGTTGCGGCCCTTGGGGCCGAGGGTGACCTTGACGGCGTCGGCGAGCTTGTCGACGCCCTTCAGGATAGCCGAGCGGGCCTCCTCGCTGTACTTCAACTGCTTAGCCATTGCGTCATTCCTCCGATGTGTCTGTCAAAACAGGTTGGGTAAGGCGGGGTCCGGGGGAACGAAGCATCCCGGACCAGGGGCGCGGGGCGCCCCGCGGGTTACTTCTTCTTGGCGGGTGCCGCGGCGATCACGCCGAGGATATCCGTCTCGTGCATGATCAGCAGCTCTTCGCCGTCAATCTTGACCTCGGTGCCCGAGTACTTGCCGAAGAGCACCTCGTCGCCTTCCTTCACGTCGAGGGCGATGCGCTTTCCGTTGTCGTCCTTCTTGCCCTCGCCGACGGCGATCACGGTGCCGCGCTGGGGCTTTTCCTTGGCGGTGTCGGGGATGATGATCCCCGCGCTGGACTTCTGCTCCACTTCTTCCGCGCGCTTCACAAGCACACGGTCATGCAGCGGTCGAACCGGCATGGTTGAGGTTCCTCCTTCTGGAGATGATAATTCTTCTGGGGGAGGACAATGCAAACCGGATGCCGGGGGGGCAGAGAAGCCCAAGTCTTTATTTTTCAATAATGGGATTGCTTGCGGGGTCTAGAGCCGAAACCACAATGGGTCATTCCGACACAAGCGACTCCGAATCCATGAAAAAGTGCTAACCCTCGGAAACACCCAAAGTTCGCCGACCTGGTTGAACTTCAGAGTCAAACGCTGAATGGACTGAAATAACCGGGTTTTGCGGGAAATGTCTGGTTTCTGTTTGGGGGACGGACGCGCCGGAAGCAGCAGGGGAGACTGGGAAACACACCGTCACGGTGTTGCTTATGGATCAGTTTCGGCCCCCGGCAGATTCCAGAACCTCGCGGATCTTTCTGCCATCCGGGGACAAATCCGTGTTCTGGAGCGCACTGCGGCCGGTTATGGGATTGCGCGCGTTCACATCGGCGCCACGCCGGATCAGCATCTGCACCATTTCCACGTCGCCCCGGGAGGTTGCGTATGCGAGCAGGGAGTTCCCGTATCCGTCACGTGTATCTATAGGCAAACCGGCGTCAAGGAATGCCTCCACCATGGGGATGTTCCGCTTGCTGGCGGCCACGAAAACCAGCGGAGTGTTGCTCCTGCCGTCGAAGCCCACCGCGATCTTGTAGGTGGCGCCCTTGGCCAGCAGCACCTTTGCGCACGCGGTTTGGTTGTTCTCCACGGCAATTTGCAAAGCCGGTTCGTTGTTCTTGGTCACGCCGTCTACCTGGGCGCCTTTTTCAAGGAGCAGTTCAACCAACTCGGGTTTTCCGCATCTTGCCGCGGCCGACAGGATGGTCAGGTTCTTCACGGCGCCGTTCACCTGGGCTCCCGATTCGGTCATTTTCCGGGCCACGTCCAAGTTGCCACTGTATGCGGCCCACCAAAGGGCAGGCGCGCCGTCCAGTGCGAAATTCGCAGGGTATGTGTCTTGCCGTACCGCGAGAACCCTGGATTTCCCCGCTCTGGAGAACAGGTCGAAATTGCCCTGGTCGCCGTTGCCCCCGTTGAATCTGAAAGACCCTCCGAGGGCAGACCAGCATGCTCTCTCGTGGATGTTCTCGGGTTCCGCGCCCCACTCAAATGGGGCGAATTCGCGGTCATCTCCCAGAAAGGAGTTTCGTTCCTTCGCGGGATCCATGAGCAGGCCCAAGCGGTCGTAAAGGCGTTTCAGTTCCGCGTGGGCCGGGAGACGCCAGTCCGTCTGACCGCCCTTTTCAAGGCCGTCCACATACTCCGTGGCTTCCTGCCAGGTTTTCGGCGAAGACACTTCGGCCCACCACACGAGTTTGGTTTTGCGATCAACGATGGTGTGGTCGGGGCGCACATCAAAAAGGGCGGCCAGGATGATTTTGGCGGCCCTCTCGGCCAATGCTTTGTTCTTGGGTGCCATGCTGCGGGCACGGGCGGCACCTTCTGCGGCCAGATCGTATTCGCCTTTGGAGGCCCGGTCACCGGCGGCTTTCAGCAACTTATCGGGCAAACCGGCGATGAATTCCATTCCCGCGTCGTCCGTCGCGTCCACGGTCAGCAAAAGCGCTTGGGTGAAATCGGCGGTGGTTCGCCAGTCAGCATTGCCAAGTGCGGCCGTGGCCCCGTCGCGCAGACTTGCCACCAATTGTTTGCGATCCACGAAAAACCGGATTCGGTTCTCCAACTGATAAAGCCCCGGTTTCAAAGGTCCCGCCGCGGCAATCCGAATCATCTCCGGATTGCCTTTCACCGGTTTTGTGACCGTTTCCACGGTGGCTGCCCTCGTGGGGATTCCGGAAAGCTGCGCATCCGTCTCCTTGAAACTCTCCTCCAAGGCTTCCTGCTGCTGATTGAGCATTTCGTCAGAGGTTCGGGGTTCCGGACGGACCACCTTGCGCTTTGGCACAACGGGTATTGAAAGGATCCTCAACTCGTTGGCCCCCATGTTCTGCACGGTTTTCTCGAACAGGATGAACTCTACCTTCGACCCGAAATCCAGCGGGTCGGCTCCTTTTGCCAGCTTGGTAATCTTGCCGCCGTCGATGGCGTGCAGCCCGTACGAATCGGGCAGTTTCTCGCCAATTCCGCATCCAACCAGCAACGACGAGCCAAGCAGGTAGACCATCCATGCAAATCGCACCCCGTCCCGTTTCATTGCTCGACCCCCTTGTTCAGCTGGGATTTCCAACCGCATTCCTTGTGCGGGCTGCAAATTGTATTTCAAGGTCAAACCTGCGGCGTCAGCGGCCTGGCGGGACCGTTTGGAGGCTGGTGGAAGCTCGGAAACTGCCAGTGCGTTTGTTGTTATGTATTGGTCTGTTCCGCGGCCAGTTCCTTGATCCGGCGCAGGTCCATCTTGCCGGTGCCAAGCAGGGGGATGGCCTCGATGCGGTGGAAGTTCTCGGCGCGGGGGATCCACAGGTTGGGCAGACCGCAGGCGGGCAGGCGCTCAAGCACCGGCGCGAGGGCCGATTCGCCCAGTGTGTGCAGCACGATGAGTTTCTCGCCTTTCTTCTCGTCGGGGACGCCCGCGACGGCGAAACTCTGCTGGGTGACGCCGGCCAGTTCGTGGAGGATGTCCTCGACCTTGATGTGGGGCACCATCTCGCCGCCGATCTTGGAGAAGCGCGACAGGCGGTCGGTGATGACCAGGAACCCGTCCTCGTCCATCGCCGCGATGTCGCCGGTCACATACCAGCCGTCGCGCACGACCTCGGCCGTTTTCTCCGGACGCCCCAGGTAACCCGCCATCACGTTCGGTCCCTTCACCAGCAGCAGGCCGGCGCGGTTCACGGGCAGCGGTTCCATCGTGTCGGGGTCCACGATTCGCACGCTGACGCCGGGAAGCGGGTGGCCGATGCGCGAGCGCTTGCCGCCCACCTGGTAGAAGCCGGCGGCGCGGTAGCCGGGCACGTTGACGGTCACGGCGGGGGAGCATTCCGTGCAGCCGTAGGCCTCGTAGGGGCGGATGCCGAAGCGGTCGTCGAAGGCCGTGGCGGTGCGCTCGGGAAGTTTCTCAGCGCCGACCAGCACGAACCGAAGCGAGCCGAACTGGCCCGGGTCCACGCGGCGGATGTAGCCCTGCAGGAAGGTGGGCGTGGCCACCATCAGCGTGACGGCGTACTTCTGCACGAGCCCGCCGATGATGCGGGCGTCCATCGGGTTGGGGTGGAAGACGGCGCCGAAACCCTTGGCCAGCGGGATCCACAGCGTGCCCGTGAACCCGAACGAGTGGAAGAAGGGCAGCACGCCCAGGATGCGGTCGTGCCCCTCCACGCCCATCGCCTGGCCCACGCCCTCGATGTTGGCGAGGATGTTGTAGTGGGTGAGCATGACCCCCTTGGGGTCGCCGGTGCTGCCGCTGGAGAAGATCACGGTGGCCATGTCGTCGAGCGCGGCCGCCTTGGCGCGCCCGGCGAACCGCTCGAGGAGGCGTGCGGGAAGGAAGAGCGCCGCGAGCAGGGCCGCGATTCGCCCGCCGCGCGAAGACTCGACGGCCAGGTCCTCGGCGTAAACCAGTTCGCCGGCCACGCTGGCGCGCACCTTCTCCAGGAACGCGCGCGACGTGACCACCGTGCGGATGCCGCACTGCTCCACGCAGCTGTCCAGCGCCTGGCGGCTGGCCGTGTAGTTGAGGTTCACGGGCACCTTGCCCGCCAGCAGGGCCGCCACGTTGAGGCAGGCGCCCGCCACGCTGGGGGGCATCAGCAGGCCCACCATCTCCTGGCCTTTCCACCGCGTGCGCATGAGGCGCGCCAGCGCCACGCTGCGCACGAGCGCGCCGAAGAAGGTGACCTTGGGCGTCATGCCGTCGGCCATCGCGAAGCGCGCCGGGTGGCGGCGCGCCGTGTGGATGAATTCGCGGTGCAGCGGCCGCATGTCGTCGCGGCGCAGGGGGAACGCGGCGGTGCCGAGCTCCTGCACGGCGCGGCGGATCTCGGCCGCCGGCGTTTCCGCGGGCATCGGCGGGCCGTACGACACCGTGATCGGGTACGGCACGCGGCGCGGCCACTTGTAGAGGAAGCGACCCTTCTCGAAACTGAAGATGGATCCCCACACGCGGTCCAGGTGCACGGGGATGATGGGCGCGTCAACGCCCCTCATGATCCGCTCGAAACCCCGGCGGAAGGGGAGCATGAGGCCGGTGCGCGTGATCTGCCCCTCGGCGAAGATGCACACCGTCTCGCCCGCGCGGATCGAGTCGCCCGCCTCGCGCAGCGCCTGGATCATGGCGCGCGGGCCCATCTCGGAGGCCACCGGGATCGCCCGCAGCACTTTCGCAAACGGGCGGACGAGCGGCCTGTCGTAGTACTCGCTGTGCATGATGAAGCGCACGTGGCGGTCGGTGGAGGCGGTGATGAACAGCGCGTCGGCGAACGACATGTGGTTCGACACGAAGAGCGCCCCGCCGTGCCCGGGGATGTTGTCGCGCCCCACGATGCGCACGCGGTACACCGTGTTCGTCAGCAGCCACAGCACCAGCCGCAGGACCGAGTCGGGCAGGATCCACAGCAGGTAGGCCGCGACGGCGAGCGTCATCACGGAACCGGCCAGGAACACTTCGTGCGGATCCAGGCCCAGCGGGATCGTGAGCACGTAGTACACACCCGAAGCGAGCAGGACGCCGGCGTTGGTCAGGAAATACGCCATGCCCTGCACGCCGCCCTTGTTCTGCGGGTCGGGGCGGTGCTGCACGAGGGCCTGCACCGGCACGATGAAGAAACCGCCGCCCGCGCCGAGCAGGGCCAGCGACACCATCGTGTGCGTGAAGGTCAGGCCGGAGCGGTACAGGTCGAAACCGAATGCCGTCATCAGCAGGGCGCCGAGGGGGATGAAGCCGTACTCGATCTTGCCGTGCGAAAGGTGCCCGGCGAAGTAACTGCCCAGCCCGATGCCCAGGGCCATCGCCACCAGCATGTAGCCCATGTGGGTCTCGTCGAGCTTCAGCACCTCAGGCGCGTAGGCGGCGACGTTCAGGTACACCAGGCCGCCGATGAACCAGAAGTAGCAGTTGCCCAGGACGGCGAGCCACAGCACGCGGTCGCGCTTTGAGTACTTCAGGTAGCGCCACAGGTCGCCGAGGAAGTTGACCTTGAACGGCTTGTCGGGCCACGCGGCCGGCACGCGCGTGATGCGGAACGCGAGCAGGGCGCCGATCACCGAGAGCACCGCCAGGGCCAGCATCGGGTAGTGCAGCTCGCGCTTGAACTCGGCGAAGAGCGCCGCGCCGGCCCATGTGCCCCCGATGATGGCGACGAAGGTCGTCAGCTCCAGGATGCCGTTTGCCCAGCTGAGCCGCCTGGCGGGAACCACCTCGGGCAGGATGCCGTACTTGGCCGGGCCGAAGAACGCCGAGTGCACACCCATCAGGCCGAGGACCGCGATGGGAAGCCACTTCTCGTGACTGAAGAACGCGGCCGCGCCGGCCAGCATGATGAAGACCTCGAAGATCTTCACCACGATGGACACCGTCCGCTTGCTGCAGCGGTCGGCGAAAAAGCCGCCGTACATGGAGAAGAAAAGGAACGGCAGGATGAAGACCGCGGAGATGACCGCCGAAAGCGCCTTGCCCTCCTCGGGGGTGCCCGCCTCGCGTGCGCCGTATATGGCCAGCACGGTCAGCAGGTTCTTGAAGGCGTTGTCGTTGAAGGCCGCCTGGAACTGGCACCCGATCAGGGCCCAGAATCCGGCGCGGTCCATCTCTTCTTTCGGGTTTGTCTCTTGGGTCATGGTCTCACGGCGTGACGGTAGTCTGGTGCACGGGCGCGAACCCTGACACGGCACGGCTGGCATGGCAACAGGCAAACCGGACGGGCCGACGCTCCATCCGGTCCCCGCGAAGCCCGTCCGGCGGACGGGCCTGCGGGCGGAAACGGCCGTGCGCGCAGGGATCGCCTCGGCTGGTCCGGCGACTCCGGGCTACTTCCGCGGGTTGCGCTCCCACGAGCCGTACATGGGGTTGGGAAGGACAATGTACCTGTCCCCGAAATCGGCGAACGCGTCCTCTTCCTTTTCCCGCAGTTCCTGGTTCATGCCCGGGAAGTCCTGGATGTTGTCGCCCACCCAGAGCACGATCTTCAGCGGGCCGACCCCGGGCGCGGCCTTGCCCTCCTCCGCCAGTTTCATCCGGTCCTCCTTGGACTGGTTCCCGTTGCGGCAGAGCATCAGGTCGTAGGGAATCTGCTGCTTGTGGAAGACGGCCTCGGTTTCCTTCTGCACCTCGGCGGAGCGGTTGGTGACGATAACCACCTTTCCGCCCTTTTCCTGGACCTTGTGGAGGAAGCTGACCGCGCCCGGCAGGGGCGTGGCCTCCTCGCGGCGGGCCCAGGCCTGCCACTTCGCCTGGGTGTGCTTCACGCCCTGCTCGGCCAGCTCCTTCTGGTAGGTGGAGTTGTCGATGACGGTCTCGTCGGCGTCGAGCACCACGGCCCAGGTGCCGCTGGTCAGCCCGGCACTCCTGGCCTCCAACTGGCGTCCCGCAAGCCTGTAGGCCTGGATCATGCTGGCCTTGTATTCGGCGGAGTTGCGGAACCAGTGCACGTCGCGCGGCAGCGGGGCGGTGGTGGCGGGCTGGGCGCCCAGGGAGGCCGGAAGCGCGAGGGCCGCGGCGAGGATCAGGGCAAAACGGGTGTGGTTCATCAGTCAGTCTCCTTGTGATTGTGATGGATGCGTGGTCGGTCCAGATGCGGAAAGCACATGCGGGAACGCGAAGAACGCAAAGGAACCCCAAAATCGCGGCTGAACACGCTCCCCCGCGTTGCATGGGTTCCCCTGCGGCCGGGCGTGTGGTTTCAGTTTTTCACCGGCGCCTTGCGGCCGCGGTAGAGCAGCAGCATCCGGGCCACGAAGTAGAGCAGGAGCAGGTGCTCCCGGCGGAAAGCGTTGGTCTCCTGCAGGACGTCGACATAAATCAGCCCGATGGTCGCGTCGCCCCGCACAATGGGATAGGCCGCCAGGCTGCCGATCTTCTCCCGCCGAACCGTGTCGGTCTTGGCGAAGCGGGGCTCGTTCTGGGCGTCGTTGCACAGGACGGCCTTCTGCTCGCGCAGACCGTAGCGCAGGACGACGCGGTTGACCGAGACGTCGCGGTCGCGGGGCAGGATGGCGCCGAGGCGCAGGATGTCGCCCGTCTCGTCGCGCAGCACGATCACGCCGCGGTCGGCGCCCACGGCCGCCGCCGTGGCCTGCAGCACGTGCTGGTAGAAAACCTCCTCGTCGTCCGTTTCGTCAGCCGCCGGGGTCACGGCCAACTGGCGGTGGAAACGGAGCAGTTCGGTCAGGAACTGGGGGTTGTGCTGGGAATACTGCGTGTCGCTCATCTCCTCGATGTCGGTGAGCGCGAAGGCGATGGGGTTGCCCCCGCCGACAATGTCGGCGCGGAAGGTGTGGAGGGTCACGTCCACCTCGGACGTGCTTTCCAGCTCGTGGGTGGGCGCCTGCGGGGTGGTGGCCCCCTCGTTGCGCGGCAGGGTGGCATTGTGGCGTTTCAGGAAGCCGGTCAGGTCGAAGTCGTTCGGCGGGTCGAACAGCACCGTGTACTTGCCCACCTGCACAATGTCGCCGGGATTGATGACGATGTTGCCGACCTTCTGGCCGTTGAGCAGGACGCCGTTCTTGCTGTCCAGGTCGCGCAGCACGTAGTCCTCGCCGCGCCGGTAGATGATGCAGTGGACGCGCGAAATCTCCTCGCCCTCCAGGCGCAACAGGTTCGAGTACGCACGACCGATGGTCAATTCCTGCCCCATCTGGAGTTCCTGCGCAGAACCGTTGTCTATTAGGATGAGTTTGCCCATCAGTCTCCCGTCGGCGGAAACGGTTTTGGTCAGTACATCAACCGCACTCCCCAAAATCAACCGGTTTACGGCTTGTCACACCGCTGTTTGGATTTCGTCCCGCACCATTACAGGCCACTTCGGAAGGGGACAAGTGGAAATGGCAATCGGTTTCGGGCGGTTGAGCCGGGCCGCGAAGGTACTACCGCCGAACCCCGACCGCGGCAAAATGGCACGGGATTTTCCACGCGGCGATGGCCGCCGCATCCACGACGCGCCACACCGCGTAGGGCAGGCGGGCCGCGGTGCGGGCCCACCGCAGCGTCAGCAGGGCGCGGTGGTTGAACCGCACGAACCGCTTCACCTCGAACCCGCCGGCCTCCATCCATCCGCCCAGCCGGGACTCGTGGACCGAGTGCAGGTGGGCGTGGATCGGCGTGGGCCGGTTGCAGTGGATGCACAGGTGCCACTCGATCCGCTGGCGCCACGGGCAACTGGCGACCAGCACGCCGCCGGACCGCACAACGCGGCCGATTTCGCGGATCGCCTCGGCCGGCTGCTCCAGGTGCTCCAGCACTTCACTGCAAAAAGCGGTGCGCACGCTGGCCGGGGGAAGGGGCAGGTGAAAGAGGTCGCCCGCCGCCAGGAGCGCGTGGTCCGCCACGCCCGGGCGCGAGGCCCGGCCCTTGGCGCAGTTGGTCCACGCCAGGTCGAAACCCAGCGGGGCGTATCCGGCCCCGGCCAGCAGTTCCACCAGCTGGCCCCCGCCCATCCCCAGGTCCGCGACCCACTCGCCGCGCCGGGCCGGGCGCCCCGGTCCGCCGGGGGCAAGGCCGGCCAGGCGCATCAGCAGTTGCGCGCGGCGGCGCTCCCCCTGCGCCAGCTGCGTGTCCGCCGGCGGGGCGTAGTCATACTCGGCCGCGTCGCGCAGGTAGTGCGCGCGGTTGCCGCGCGGCGAATCGCCGGGAAGGGCGCTCGGATCATCCATGGAGATTCCAGTGGAGGGTGCGCGCGCGGGAAGGTCAACCGCCGCGACGCGGGCGGGTCTCGCCGCCCGTCCCCGTTGCCCTTGACCCGCCCGTCTGCTTTCCCCATCCTTCCCCCGTCCTGAAACCGCCCCCATGCGCGCACGAACCGAACGCATACCATTCCGGCTCTACTTCACCCTGGCCGACCTCGCCGGGATCACCGCGGGCCTTGCCGCGGCGTATTACCTGCGGTTCCACGCCGACCTGATCGAGGTGACCAAGGGTTACAGGCCGGCCGAGTACCTGCGCTTCCTGCCGCTCGCGGTCGTGATCTGGCTGTTCTGGCTGGTGCGCACGGGGTGCTACGATTTCCGCGGGCGCGCTTTCAACCTGCAGATCCTGCGCAAGCTGGTGTGGTCGAGCTTCCTCGCCGTAATGACGGTCATCACGCTGCACTTCTTCCTGCGCGACGACGCGTTCTCCCGACTCATGTACCCGATGGTGCTGTTCACCACGACGGCCTGCATGGCGGGCGCGCGCCTGGCGCTGGACCGGCTGCTGGCCGCCCTGCAGCGGACGGGGGCCATACCGCGGGCGGCCGTCCTGATCCTGGGCGCCGGGCCGCTGGCGGTGAACCTGGCCGCGCGCATCCGCGACCACGCCTACCTGGGCCTGCGGGTGGTGGGGCTGGTTCCCGAACAGGCCGCGCCCCGGGGCGCCGAGCACGACGGGTTCCCGCTGCTGGGCGATTTCGCCTCGATCCGCCAGACCATCCGCGACCACGGCGCCGGCGAGGTGATCGTGGCCCAGCCCGACCTGTCCCCCCGGGACGTGCTGGATTTCCTGCTCGAATGCGAAAAGGAGCTGGTGCTGGTGCGGGTAGTCCCGAACCTCCTGGAAGCGTCGCTGGTCGAGATCAACGTGGAGCAGATTGACGGAATCCCGCTTTTCGGACTGCGCGAGAGTCCCCTGCGGGGATGGAACGTGGCGCTCAAGCGGGTTCTGGACCTGGCCGTCAGCGCCGTGGTCCTGGTGCTCGCCTCGCCCCTGATGCTGGCCGTCGCGGCGGCGGTCCGGTTCACGTCGCCGGGTCCCGTGATCTTCCGCCAGAAGCGCGTGGGGCTGGACGGGAGCCAGTTCACCATGTACAAGTTCCGCAGCATGGTGGCCGGCGCCGAGGACGGGACCGGGCCCGTGATGGCCACGCCCGATGACGACCGCACCACGCCGCTCGGGCGCTTCCTGCGGCGCTGGAACCTGGACGAGCTACCCCAGTTCTTCAACGTGCTGCGCGGCGACATGAGCCTCGTGGGGCCGAGGCCCGAGCGCCCCCACTTCGTGCGCCAGTTCCGCGAGAGCATCCCGCGCTACATGGGACGCCACCGCGTGAAATCCGGGATGACCGGCTGGGCCCAGGTCCACGGCATGCGGGGCAATTCGCCGATCGCGGACCGCATTGAGTACGACATCTATTACGTGGAGAACTGGAGCATCTGGCTGGATCTCAAGATCCTGCTGATGACCATCGGCGCACGGGAAAACGCCTACTAACTGGGCGGGCCGTCACTTCCCGCGGACGAAGAGGGTGAATCGGCCGATCCCCGCATAATCCGGGATCACCTTTTCGAGCGTCCAGCCAAACCCGGCGCCGATCTCGCCCGCGCGGGTTTCCATGCCCATGCCGATCTCCATCAGCACGAATCCGCGGGGATCCACGAGGGCCGGCGCGTCGCGAAGGATCTGCCGCATGCAGGCGAACCCCCCGTCGGCGGCAAAGAGCGCCGTGTCCGGTTCGTGCCCGGCCACGTCGGGGGGCAGGATGGCGCGGTCTGCCGGATCAATGTAAGGCGGGTTCGCCAGCACGGCATGGAACGGCCCGGCGATGGCGGCGAAATCCGACTGGTTGCGGAATTCAACCCGGTCCGAAACGCCGTGCCGCTCCGCGTTGCGCCGGGCCACCGCGAGCGCATCGGGACAAACCTCCGTGGCGACCACGCGGGCCAGGGGCGTTTCCGCGGCCAGCGAAACGCAGACGGCCCCGCTCCCCGCGCCGAACTCCAGCACGCGCCAGGCCCCCTTCGCCCCGGGAAAGCGGCCCTCCAGTTCGGCTTTGGCGTGTTCCACGAGCAGTTCGGTTTCGGGGCGCGGGATCAGGACGGCCGGCGTCACCTCGAAGTCGAGGGACCGGAACTCGCGCCGCCCGAGGATGTAGGCCACCGGCTCGCGCATGCCCCTCCGCCGCACCATCGCGCGGGCCCGCTCCAGTTCCGGTTCGGCCATCGGGCGGTCGAAATTCAGGTACACATGCAGCCGGTCCATCCCCACGGCCTCCCCCACCAGCAGTTCCGCGTCGAGGCGCGCCGTGGCAATGTCCCGTCCCTTGAAAAACTCCGTGGTCCGGGCAACCACCTCGCCCAGCGTCATCATCTTGTCCGGCAATCTCAACTCCGCCTGTCGTGCGTTGGTCCTTCATCGCTATCGGTTTCGCCACCGGTTACGCCACCGGCATTTTGGGGAAAAACGACGGGGCCTGCAGGACCAGTCCCTCGGCGTGGAATCCCTCCGTCCCGGTGACGCGGATGCGGCGCCGGGTCCCGGGCGCGTGAGATCCGGTGACGATCACGGGCTGGTAGGCGTCGGTGCGGAACATCGTCACGCCGGGCCGCGGTTGCTCCTCGGCGAGACATTCGGCCTCCGATCCGACCAGGCGCGCAAGTTCCGCGCGGGCGACATCGCGCGCCAGCGCGTACAGGCGCTTTGACCGGGCCGAGACCACGGACGAAGGCAGCAGCGGAAGGCGCGCCGCGCGCGTGCCGGGGCGGGCCGAGTACCGCGAGCGGTTGATGACGGGAGGGCGCGTGTCGCGGACCATCTGCAGCGTCGCTTCGAAATCCGCATCATCCTCCGTGGGGAAGCCCGCGATGAGGTCGGTGGCCAGCGTGATGCCGGGGACGCGGGCCCGCAAGGCATCGGCGATCCGGCGGAAATCATCGGCGGCGTAAGGGCGGCCCATGGCGCCCAGCACCGTGTCGCTGCCCGCCTGGACGGGGATGTGGGCGAATTTCAGGACGGGCGGGAGGCTCATCGCCTCCGCGAACTCGGGCAGGTAAAGTTTCACCAGGTCCGGGTTCGCCATGCCCACGCGCACGCGGAAGTCACCCGGAACACCGGCCACGCGCCTCAGCAATCGCGGCAGGTTGCTTCCCGTGTCGAGGCCGTAGGCGCCGCAGTCCTGCGACGTGAGCCAGATGAAGCGCACGCCTTCGGCGACGGCGGCCCGGACGCGCGAGAGGATCGCGTCCTCGGGATACGAGCGCAGGCGGCCGCGGGCCAGCACGGTCTGGCAGAAGGTGCAGTCGCCCAGGCACCCCTGGCTGATGGGAATGATCTCGACGGCGGGGTTGCGGCGGCGGTGCGGCAGCGCGAGGCGGGGCGACTCGGCGCGCCGCGTGAGCGACACCCGCTCGCCGGCCAGCGCGCGCTCCACCACCTCCGGGATCGCCGACAGGTTGTCCGGCCCCACCTGGGAGAACTCCGAAAACTCGCGGGCCTGCCCGGGGACGCGGGGCACGCATCCGGCAAGGATGAGGGCCGGGGCCGAGCCGAGCTGTTTCACCCGTTTGCGGAAATCCAGGTAGGTGCGCTCCTTCACGGTGCAGCTGTTCACGATCACGGCGTCGGCCGACCCGGCGTCCGGAGCCAGTTCGTAGCCGGCCCGCTCCAGCAGTCCCGCCATCACCTCGCTGTCCGAGGCGTTGAACGAGCAGCCGTAAGTCTCGATGAAAACGCGCGCGCGCGGCGCCGGGGAATTCACGCAACGGGGGACACAGCGGGCCGGACGGCTATTCGCGCCGCAGGAATCGGGATCCGCCGCGGCGCCCCCCGCGCGCGCCACAAGATGCTACTTCGCGATCCAACGGCGGTATCCCGCCTCGCCGAAGAAGGGGTCCGACTTGGCTGCGGGCGGGGTGCCCGACAGCATGGCGGCCACGAAGCCGTTTTTCTCCACCAGGACGGTGTGCAGGATCTTGTTCTCGGGGTTGGGGACCATGCGGATGTCCAACCGGCCTTCCAGCGCCGTGAATCGCATCACCCGGCCCTCGGTGGTCTGGCGAATGTCGAAATCCGCCCGCAGGCGCGCGAGCATCCGCTCGGTGCGGCGCCAGGTGCCGCCGTCCGGACCCACCACCTTCTTGCCGTTCAGCTCGATGTTGCGGTCGTCATAGGCCGCCACGAAGAGACAATGTTGCCGCGAAGCGCGCAGCCACGCCGAGAGGGTCGTGCCGTGGTCGGCGGAGTTCCACGCGTAGTTGGCATCGAGCCACGCGAGGCGGGTCACGGTGGTCGGGATGGTCGCTCCGCCCTCGAGGTAGCCAAACAGCATGCTGCCGCCGCCGCTGTGTCCGGACAGCTCGGCCGTCGCCCCCGGGGCAAAGCGCGCCCGCACGGACTCCACAAATCCCCGGAGCTGGCGCCCGTTGTCCGGGCGTTTCTTCCGCCATGCGGGCCAGCTGCGCCCCTCGGCCTCCACGCACGCGACGACGATGTTGTGCCCGGGGTCCAGCTCGCGCAACCGGCGCGTCTGCGCGGCGATCTGCTGGATGGCGAAATGCCAGTCGTCGCCGGGCTTCACCTCCTTGCCCAGCGTCCATTCCAGCGTGTTGCCGTTGGGAAGCGCATAGAAGATGAGGCGCGTGGGCAGTTTCGGGTCCGGGTTGGCGGGGGCGCTGACATGGACGCGGATCCCCAGCGGATCGGTGAACGACGTGACCTTGTCATCCGCGGGAGAAGCGGGTGCCGCGCCGGCGACGAGAATCGCGAGCGCGGCAAGGAAACCCGGCACAAGCCGGCGGGCGGGCGGGAAGGAGGACATGGCAACAATGCTGAACCGCCGGAACGGCAAAGTGCAACCGCCAGATGGCCCGGGTGCCGCGGGGGTTGGTCTCACCGCGGATGAGTAGGATGGCGGGGAATTTGTAATTCTCCGCAAAGTCACCGATGACGCGCCGATTCTCCATACTGGTTCTCCTGACCGCAGCGGCCCTGTTCTTCCTGCCCGCTTTTGCGTCGCAGGGTCAGGCGCGCCGGTGCTGCTGCATGATGGCGGGGCAGGACGCCGGGAAATCCGCGGCCAAGGATTCCTGTGCCAACGGATGCGCAACCCCGCGCCCGAAGAAACATTGCCCCTGCGGCGAAGCGCCGGGACGCGGCAAGGGTTGCGGCAAATGCGACTGCCCGTGCATGAATCCCGCCAAACCCGGCCAGCCGCCCGCCGCAACACAGGTGCGGGCGCCCCGGGCGAATCCGCGGCAGGAAAGCGTCGCCGCCCCGTCGCCGGATTTTGCCGTGTTTTCGGGTTCGGACCATCCGCTCATGGCGGCGCTGGCAATGCGCCCCGGCGGCACCGGGCCCCCGCTGTACCTCCTGAACCGGGTGTTGAGAAACTAAAAGTCCGCCGGTGGGCCCGGCGCATACGGGGACCTGTGCGCGCCCCGCGCCCATTCCGGCACCGGGAAGGCCCGTGCCTCCCGCACCAACCGTCCCCTTCAACCCGTTCCGCTGCGCGCGCCCGGCGCGCGCAATACCCCCCAACCCCCTTTATGAAACAGGAGAATTCCCATGAAGAAGTTCGCCCTGGCCCTCGCGGCCATTTCCATGCTCGCCGTCCCCGCCTTCGCAGGTTCGGGCGCCCGGTGCGGCGAAAACTGCGGCGGCGCCAACAAGGCCAAGTGCTGCTGCGGCGAGACCTGCAAGTGCGAGAAATGCACCTGCAAGGGCGCCGACGGCAAGTGCTGCGGCGAGTCGTGCCCCTGCAAGAAGAAGTAACCCGGCGGTTCCCGGTTCCGGGGACCGGCGCTGTAATTGGCGGGGCGGAGGCCTTCGGGCTTCCGCCCCGTTTTTTCTTTATGAAGGGTGGCCCTGCGGGGCACCACCACGGGGCACCATCCCCAAGGACCAAGGAGAAACCCATGATCAGTCGCATCGCCCACGTGTGTATCATCGCCCGGGATCTGGAGGAAACGGAGCGGTTCTATTGCGGAGCGCTGGGGATGAAGCCGGGCTTTGATTTCCGGCGCGGCAACGAGCGGGTTGGCTTCTACCTGGAGGCCGGGGGCGGCACGTTTATCGAAATCTTCCGGGGCGACTGCGGCCCGGACGCGGGCAGTTCGCCCCTGCGTCACCTGTGCCTGGAGGTGGATGACCTGGACGCGGTGAGGCGCAGCCTGGAGGCGCATGGCGTGTCCGCGACGGAAAAGAGCCTGCCCTGCGACCACACCTGGCAGATCTGGTGCAAGGATCCCAACGGGGTGGACATCGAATTCCACCAGTACACCCCCGAAAGCCTGCAAAAAACGGGGGGCGTGGCGCAGGTGGACCGGTAGAAAAACGCGGATTGCGCGGGTTCGGCGTTTTCCCCTTTACACGCCCCCGCCGGGGGCGAAACGCTGGACTCCCAGTTTGAAGAAACTGGAGGCCGTTCTCCCCCCATGGTCCGCCCCGACTCGCGCTCGAAGTGTAAGTTCATTTTTGTCACGGGCGGGGTCGTCTCCTCGCTCGGAAAAGGAATCGCCAGCGCCACCATCGGCTGCCTGCTCGAAAGCCACGGCTACAAGGTCGCCAACCAGAAGTTCGACCCCTACCTGAACGTGGACCCGGGCACGATGAGCCCGTTCCAGCACGGCGAGGTGTTCGTGACCGACGACGGCGCCGAGACGGACCTGGACCTCGGCCACTACGAGCGCTTCACGGGCACCACGATGACGCGCCTCAACAACGTGACCACGGGCCAGATCTACGCCGACGTGATCGCCAAGGAGCGCCGCGGCGAGTACCTGGGCAAAACCGTGCAGGTCGTGCCCCACATCACCGACGAGATCAAGGGCCGGGTGTACAAGCTGGCCTCGGCGGGCGCGTACGACATCGTCATCACCGAGATCGGCGGCACGGTGGGCGACATCGAGAGCCTTCCCTTCCTCGAGGCCATCCGCCAGGTGCCCTACGACGTGGGCCGCGAGAACGTGCTCTACATCCACCTCACGCTGGTGCCGTACATCCGCGCGGCCGGCGAGATCAAGACCAAGCCAACCCAGCACAGCGTGAAGGAGATGCGCGAGATCGGCATCCAGCCCGACGTGCTGCTGTGCCGCACCGAGCACCACTTCGACGACGAGATCAAAAAGAAGATCGCCCTGTTCTGCAACGTGGAGGTCGGCTCGGTGTTCCAGGCCGAGGATGTGGACGACGTGTACAAGATCCCGCTGGCCTACCACCAGCAGGGGCTGGACTCGCTGCTGGTGAAGCGGCTGGGGCTGGCCGAGGCGGCCGCGCCCGACCTTGCGGCTTGGCACGAGCTGGGCGCGAAGATCGACGCGCTGAACGGCGGCCAGGTGGACATCGGGTTCGTGGGCAAGTACATCAACCTGCAGGATGCCTACAAGAGCGTGTACGAGGCGCTGCGCCACGCGGGATACCTGCACGGCGTGCGCGTGAACATCGTGAAGATCGAGGCCGAGGACGTGGAGAACGCCAGCCTCGAATCGCAGCTGCGCGCCATGCACGGCATCCTGATCCCCGGCGGCTTCGGCTCGCGCGGCATCGAGGGCAAGATCGCCGCGGCCGGGTTTGCCCGGCGCGAGCAGGTGCCCTACTTCGGCATCTGCCTCGGCATGCAGGTCGCCGTCATCGAGTTCGCCCGCAACGTGTGCGGCATGGCCGGGGCCCACAGCAGCGAGATGAACCCGGAAACCGACGACCCGGTCATCGACATCATGGCCGAGCAGAAAAGCATCCAGACCATGGGCGGCACGATGCGGCTGGGTGCGTACGACTGCACCCTGCGCCCCGGCACGCGCGCCGAGGCGGCCTACGGCACCGCCGCCATCAGCGAGCGCCACCGCCACCGCTACGAGGTGAACAACCGCTATGTGGACGCCATGAGGCAGGCGGGCCTCGTTGTCAGCGGCGTGAACGACCAGACGCGCCTGGTGGAAATGGTCGAACTGCCCGACCACCCGTGGTTCGTCGGCTGCCAGTTCCACCCCGAGTTCAAGAGCAAGGCCGTGTCGGCCCACCCGCTCTTCCGCGACTTCATCGGCGCGGCCAAGGCGAGGATGCTGCAGGGTAAGGGGTGACTCCGGCGGTTCCCGGGGGGCCTAGCCCCCGGCGTTGTCCTGCAGGTGCCAGGCAAGCCGCAGGACCCGATCCATCTCGCCCCGGCGAATGATTTCCAGGGGCGATGAATCGTGGAACCTGGGGTTCGGAGAGCGGAGCCACGCCCCGACTGCGGCCGGCCTGATGATTTTCGCGATTTCGGTGCACAGGCGCTCCACTTCCCGGATGCGTCGGCGGTCCCCGGGCGTCACGGCCGGTTTGCGGTTGTTCTCAATCTGCGACACAACGCTCTTGGACATGCCCGTAAGGTCCGCAAATTCCTCCTGGGTGATACCGTATCGGACCCGGGCGGGTGGCACGCCCCGCCTTGACGTGGATCCTGACTTGGCCGGTCCGGGGGCGATCGTTTTCCGGGTGACCCGCGTGCGCAAGACGGCCGGTTCCGCCGCCGCCGTGCGGGACAAGCGGGGTTCCGGTCCCGCGGGGCGCTTGGTGGCGCGAACTTGAGTCATGGCTTCCACCCTTCCAGGTTCTTTTCCGGCGGACAGGGGATAGCCCCACAAAATCCGCGCACAAATCAAGCAATTTAACATGCAGAAAAACACATTAAACAAGATGTAGTTAGCGCGATCGCCGGCCGGTATTCAGGATCGAGAGACGACCGGCGGGCAGGTTCTCCCGAATCAGGACAATGTTGTGATCCGGACCACCCGGGGCCAACGTGGGTCTTCCGCCACGAAGTGGCGGCCGAATGTAGCCGGGGGTTGCGTACGCACCCCCCG